>Ga0187217_1000511_pt1 | contig 16184 bp, 19 predicted proteins | sample 15SPOviralmetaG_FD_130165 | JGI IMG/M metagenome (GOLD analysis project Ga0187217, IMG submission 130165) | Marine viral communities from the oligotrophic San Pedro Time Series (SPOT) site, San Pedro Channel, CA, USA - 15 SPOT_SRF_2010-09-15... | ecosystem: Environmental > Aquatic > Marine >... | reverse complement strand
TTATTAAATTTTAATATTAAAATTATAGACTATTATGGTAATATTGTTAATACAGATATAAATGAAGATTTTACATTTACACTTGAAGCAAGAATAAATAGAACACGTTTAAAAAATGAATAAAAAAAATGAATAAAAAATGAATAAAAAATGAATAAAAAATGAATAAAAAATGAATAAAAAAAATGAATAAAAAATGAATAAAAAATGAATAAAAAATGAATAAAAAATGAATAAAAAATGAATAAAAAATGAATAAAAAATGAATAAAAAATGAATAAAAAAATAAATTCTTATATTAATGGTTAATAAAACTAGAAAGACACAAAAAAAATATAAAAATAAAACAAAAAATAAAAATAAAACAAAAAATAAAAATCCAAAATTATTATTATTTTCTACTTGCAAAAAAGATAATAAATTTCTTTATAATGCAAAAAAAATAATAAACAAAAAATTTAAAAATACCAACAATCTAAAAATGGCAATAATAATTACCGCTCGTTATGGTTTTAGAAATAAATCAAGAACCAAACTTTATGAAGATTGTATAAAAAAAGTAAAATCTATGAATTTACATAAATTAAATATTCCTTATACTTTAATTGATTGTTCAAGTAAAAATAATTTAAAAAAATTTAAAGAAAATATTAATAATAGTCAAATAATATTTGCATTAGGTGGTGATACTTTTTATTTAAATTATCATCTTAAAAAATCAAAAATGGATAAATTAATAATTAATAAATTAAAAAATAATAATAGTTTATATATGGCCTGTTCTGCAGGTGCAATTTTAACAGGAGAAACAATTTATCCAGCTTCAATATTACGATTTAATCAAAAATCAAATAAATTTCATATAAATAATACATACAAACCAAAATTTTTAACAAAAAAGAAAAATCAAAAAGGATTAAAATTATTAAAAAATATGGATTTTATGCCACATTGCACATTAAATAATAAAAAAAAAATATTAAAATTAAAAGAAACCAAAATTTATTGCTTACCAGAAAACAATATTTTTATAAAATAAAAAATAATATTAAAATTTTTTATAATAAATTTAATATTATTTTATTATTTTTTTTTATACAGCATCAGCAGCTGTTTCTTCTTCAAATAATTCTACATCAATAGCCGGAATAGTTTTAGGTTTTTTAAATACTGTAATTACAAATTTATCTTCAGCAATATCAGGGATACATTGATTTGGGTCAGTAAATTTCTTTTTAAATAATGCAACTGAACTTCCTCCAATAGGAGGAGCTTCTTGTTGCAATCTTTCATATTCTTTTAATGCCCAAGCACTTAAAACATCAGCAGGGTCACGGTCTTCTCGGCTCATTCCCATTTGTAAAACCATATATCTATAAAATGAACCAAATTGTTTTGAAATACTAGCATGATCAGCAGCTTTTTCTTCAGCATTATAAAATTTTTTGAAAGATTGTATTAATGTTGAAAGTAATCCAACACCACCAACGCCCATTAAAATACCATTTTTAGTATTTTCATCACTTACACTTGTAGCAATTAATGATACGGTTGAGGCAACACCAGTTACAACAATACCAGTAATACTTAATTGATTAGAGAATTTTTTCCATATTCCACCCGAATGAGAATGCATAAAACGCAAACCAGCAGCTTTCTCTCCCCACTGTTTCATGAGAACTTCCATATTTTCAGACCACGAATCAGCGTTAACTTTTTTACGAAGATCACCTAAACGCGCGGTTGCTAAAGCTTCTTGTTCTCCGGCTCCTAAATTTTCGGCAGACATTTTATAATAAAACAAAATATTTTTTACAAAAATTATATTTATTAGTTATATTTATTAGTTATATTTATTAGTTATATTTATTAGTTATATTTATTAGTTATATTTATTATATTTATTAATTATATAAATATAATACTATGCTTTGTGGGACAACTTGTATAATTGCTTTGGTATTTTTGATTGCAAATATATATACAATATTATCTTGTGCTAATGATAAAAAAGATAAAACAAATTTTTTAAATGTTTTAACTAGTAAACAAAAAGAAATTTATGAAGAAATAATTAATGAACGTAAAACTATTTATTATATGGGTTATGGTTTAGGTATTTTACTAGCAATTTTTACAATTTTCATAATGAAAAAAGTATTAAAAATACGTTTTAATAATATGTCATTAGTTTGCTTAGTTGGTTCTATAGTTTTTGTTACAAATTATTTATTTTATATATTATATCCTAAATCTGATTATATGTTATTACATTTATCAGATAAAAGACAAATAACTGAATGGTTAAAAATATATAGAAAAATGCAATATAAATTTCATTTAGGTTTTGTATTTGGTATAATAGCTGTAATAGTTTTTTGTATAAGTTTGCGCTAAAATTTAGTTATTATAATTTATAAAAATAATTATAAAACAATAATAAAATTAAAAAATTTATTATTAATTATTAATATATGTACGTTATTAATAATAAATTCTTACTTCATCAACTTTTATGGGTTTTAAAAGAAGAAAATAATTTCTATAATAACTTTAATGAAAAAAATGATTATAAAAATATAATAAATTATATAAATTATATTGAAAATGTATATAAATTAATTCAAATTTTAGAAAAATAGTAATTTAAAAATAATTTTTTTTTAGATTTTCATTAAAGTAAAAACTTCGTTACCACAACTATATTCATAATTTATAATTATTAGTCCAACTCTTTTAATTAATTCTTTGATTTCATCTAATTTGAAAATATAATAATAACGTTCATAAACTTTACCATAACTATTCCATAATACAATATTATTACCATAATTATTAAAAGTGCGGCGTGTTTTTTGTGGTTGATTAATAGACCAAGTAGAAATTAAAATTTTTCCACCTGGTTTAACAAGTCGTTTCATTTCTAATAGTGATTGAATTCTATTTTCTGTACTTGATAAATGATGAAATACAGCAATACAAATAATTGCATCAGCGCTATTATTATTTAAAGGAATTTTAGTAATATTTGAATTAATAACACTTAAATTTTTATTTTTACAAATAGATACAAAATTTTCACAATTATCAATACCAATAAATTTTAAACTTCCATGATCCATATTTCGCCCATTTCCACACCCTAAATCATATACAATAGAATCTGTTTTTAAAGAATCTAAGAAATCTATTACCCAAGACCATTTATAACTACGAGTATTTGAAAAATGTGGTGCAATTTCTTCATAAACTTCTTTTACATAAGTTGTTTCTAAATTATTGTTACTATTTTCTGTTAAAACAGTTTCCATAAATTACTATAGATTTGTTGTATATTAAAATCATTAAAATTTTTATATCAATTTTATATTTATTTTTATTTTCAAGTAAATAATTAAAATTAAAATTAAAATTAAAGCAGAAAAAAATTGATTATAAAAAAATTGATTATAAAAAAATTGATTATAAAAAAATTGATTATAAAAAAATTGATTATAAAAAAATAATTATTATTTGTTGCATAACAAAAATATCTATGACTTCAACGATGGATATTGATGCTATTATTGATTCTATTACTTGCCCTATTACCCAAGATATTATGACTGATCCTGTTCAAGGAAATGATGGTCAAACATATGAACGCACAGCAATTGTTCATTGGTTAACTGAAAAAGGAATTTCACCTCAAACTCGTGCTCCAATGAGTGTTAATGATTTAAAAGTAAATGCTTCAATTAGATTTTTATGTGATAAATATCACGCTGGAGCATTTGGAACAGTTTCTAGCAATAAAAAACCAGCATCAGTTTCTACATCTAATATTAAGATTGACCACAGCATTTTTAAAAATAATGAAAATCAAATTATGCTAAATTTCAGTATTAATGAAGAATCTTTTCCAAAAGATCTAGAATTTGGTCATCTATCTCAAGATATTGTATTAGTTATTGATCGTTCTGGCTCTATGCAAGCACCAGTTGAAGCAAAAGATAGTACTGGTTCTAATATTGAGGCCGGATTTAGTATTCAAGATATTGTAAATCATTCCGCAAAAACAGTAGCCAAAACTCTTGATAAAAATTCTAGATTAGCTGTTATTGTATTTGATAATAATGTAGATATTTTATTTAATCTTATCATGATGACAGAAATTAACAAATCAACTGCATTAGAAAAAATTGACACTATTAAACCCAGAGGTCAAACAAATATTTGGGGTGCCACTGAAACAGCAATTAAAATTTTAGATGATCGTGAAGATAAGTCGCGTAATGGAGCAATTATTATGTTAACAGATGGACAACCAAATGTTTCGCCTGCGCGTGGTGAAATTGAAACACTAAAACGTCTTCGTAAAACAAAGAATTTTACAAGTCCAATTTATACTTTTGGATTTGGATATAATCTTAAACCTGAACTATTATATGATATGGCAAAATATGCAAATGGCGGAAATGGACATATTCCAGATGGTAATTTAATTGCAACAGTATTTTGCAATTTTATTGGAACTATTCTTACTACTGTTGCATTAAATCTGCAATTACATATTATTGAGAAAAAAGCATTAAACAAAGATATTTTAATGGGGGATTATGCTATGCAAAAAGATACTAATGAGGAATTAATTTATGATATTGGAACTATTCAAACTGGACAAACCAGAAATATTGTATTAAATACTGAACTAGAAGATTATTTTAGTTATTATTATACTTATAAAATTGGAGGACAATCTTATAAAAGTGAAGACTATTATGTAAATAATAGTTATATTGAATCATTAACTTTTAATAATGATGTAAATATTCATATTAATCGTTACAATGTTGTAGATGGAATTAGAAAAATGTTAAATTTTAATCGTTGTATTTTAAACAATGAAGCAATGAGTATTTTTAACCAATTAGAACAATTATTAAAAACAAGTGGAAATAATGATATTTTAACACAGGGTCTTATTAAGAATCTTATTGGTGATGGTTCCAACGATGGTCAAATCAAACTCGCAGTAAGTAATATGGTGTATTTTAAGCGATGGGGAGAATTTTATTTAGACCAGCTTTCTCGTTCTTTAAATCAACAAATTAAACCAAATTTTAAAGACGAATCTTGTCTATTTGGCGGAACTATTTTTGAAAATATTGTAGATAAAGCAAGTGATATTTTTGATACTATGCCACCTCCAACACCTTCACTTGGAGTAAGAAATTCATCATATTCTGGGCAAGGTTATAATAGAGCACCGGCACCACCAGTTTCAATGTCAGCATTTAATGATATGGGGGGTGGTTGTTTTCATAATAAATGTAAAATTACAATGGCAGATGGTAGCAAAATTCCTATTGGAAAATTAAAAAAAGGCGATTCAATTATTTCAATTGATGAAAATAGTAATTTTGTAACTGCAAATGTAGTAACTATTGTTGAAACACTAATTACTACAAAACTCCGTGAAATGGTTCATTTAGAAAATGGATTAATTATTACACCATGGCATCCAATTAAAATAAAAAATGAATGGGTATTTCCGAATACTATTATTGAACCAACAACAACGACTTGTGAATCAATTATTACATTAGTTTTAGATAAATATCATATTGGTTTTATTAATGAAACTCCTTGCATTATGCTCGGTCATAATTTCAAAGAATCAATTTTAGATCATCCATATTATGGTACTTCAAAAGTAATTGAAGATCTAAGTAAAAATTATGGTTATACTACGGGTCATGTAGTATTAAAAGATAATGAACTTAGTTTCGTAAAAGAAAATAATGTAACAAAAAAAATGATTATTACTAATAGAACTCCTGATACATTAGTAAGCTCAATATAAATAATCAATTACTTCTAAAAGCATTTTGACGAACAATAAATGGGATATTTCTTTCTAAAGGTAAATCAATTTCATTTAAATTTAATAAATTTTCTTGACTATTATGCATAACTATATTATGCATAACTATATTAGCATTATTTATAACAATATTTTCTATTGCATTTAAATCTAAAATATTATTAGAATTATCTAAAATAGTATTATTTTCAATGGTATTTTGTAAATTATTTTCCATATTATTAGTTTTAATATAATATTTGTTAATATATTTTTATTATATAATAATTATTATTTCAAATTTTAACTTAAATTAAATAACATATTTATTGCTAGAGAAATATATTTAGCAAGAGAAACAAAGTCATAATTAAATAAATTAAATAAATTAAATAAATTAAATAAATTAAATAAATTAAATAAATTAAATAAATTAAATAAATTAAATAAATTAAATAAATTAAAATATTTACATATAAAAAATTACTAATTTTTTTATTATAATAATATATGCTATTAAAAAATAATTTATTTTTATTAAACTACAAATAAATTATTAAAAATTATTTAAAAAGATAACCATAAATAAATTATTGTATATGGTTGCTATTGGTATTGATTTAGGTACAACTTATTCGTGTGTTGGAGTATGGAAAAATGGTCAATGTGAAATTATTGCAAATGACCAAGGTATGAGAACAACCCCTTCATATGTAGCATTTACCGATAGTGAGCGTTTAATTGGGAATGCGGCAAAAAATCAAGCATCTCAAAATCCAGAAAATACTATTTATGATGCAAAACGCCTGATTGGTAGAATATATAATGATTCTTCTACTCAAAGTGATATTAAACATTTTCCATTTAATGTAATTGATAAAAATAATAAACCAGTTATTCAAGCAAATTACAAAGGAGAGTTGAAAGATTTTCAACCAGAAGAAATTTCATCTATGATATTAACAAAAATGAAAACAATTGCAGAAGATTATTTAGGTGAAAAAGTAGATAGTGCTGTTATTACCGTTCCTGCTTATTTCAATGATTCACAGCGCCAATCTACCAAAGACGCGGGTGCTATTGCAGGATTAAATGTGTTACGAATTATCAACGAACCAACTGCAGCAGCAATTGCATATGGATTAGACCAAACTAAAGATAGTACAGAAAAACATATTTTAATTTATGATCTTGGTGGTAAACCAGAAGGTTTTAATAACTTAATTGCTTGTTGTTAAATCTAAATTTCTGCCTCCAAGTAAAAAAAACTAGGTGAATTGCTGGAAAGTCTTAAAGTATTGAATACCACAATTATTTTTATAATGAAGGTTTAATAAATTCAATATATTAGATAATCAGCAGCCAAGATTTATTAAATTTTTATTTAATAAATAAGGTTCAACGACTAATAGCGCCTAGATTATATGTTGAATAATTTAAAATAAATACATTTAAAGTTATTTTTATGAAAATAAAATAGTAATAACTTTATTATGGAATTACATACTATTATGCTTTTAAAAAAAAATATAATAAAAATAGAATTAAATGAAAAAAAAAATAATAATATTTTAAAAATTTTGGAAAATGATGAATTAGATTTTTTTTCAATTAATAAAATAACTCACAAATATTCTAATACAAAAGTACCATTATATAGGTTTTTTTATAATAAAAATAATACTAGTGATTTTTTTAATCATGAAGAAAATATAATTACTAGAAATAATCATTATAATATAACTTATAAATGTATAAATTGTAATTCAATACACAAAGTTGCTTTAAATAATATACTACGAAAAATAAATAATAATATTACAAATTGTAGAATTTGTAAAGAATATGAAGAAATGAAGAAAAATAATCAATCAATAAAAATGAAAATGCATTATTATAATATTAAAAATAATATTACTAAGACTATAAAAAATATTACTAATGAATTTAATTTACTGGATAAATTAAATAATGATAAAAATAAGTTTGATGATTATGATAGTGATTTTAAGGAAAATTATTTTAAAAGAAATATGGATAATAAAGAATTTGAATATATTAGAAAAAAAATAATTAGTATTCAAAATAAAAAATTTATTATGAATGATGATTTTATATATTATCCTTGTGTTTCTATTAGTAATCAAACTCGTTTTTGTCCTTATTTATATAGTAAAGTTAATAATAATATAGAAAAAATAGTAAATATTGAACTAAAATGTGAAAATTGTAGTAATATTTTTTTTAGTAAAGATCTTCATAGTCATAAAAATAAAATTAAAGCACTTTGTAAAGATTGTAATTTAACAAATAATGTTTTTAAAATAAGAAGTTATAAAAACTTAGCAAATGAAACTATTTGTTATCAATCTAAATTTGAATTAAAATTTATAAGATATTGTAATGAAAATAAAATATTATTAATTAATGGTCCTAAAATTAATTATTTGAGAGAAAATAGTAATAAATCACATACTTATAAAATTGATTTTGCTATTCCAAAAATAAAACTATTAATTGAAATTAAAGATAATCATATTTGGCACAGGGATCAAGTTAAATCAGGAAAATGGGATGAAAAAGTAAAAGGGGTAGAAAATTTTTTACAAAATAAAAATAATTATAATAATGTTGTATATGAAAAATATATAGTAATATATCCAAAAAATTATATTTATGAATGTAAAAATATTATAAATAATTATTGGGAATTTGGGACTTTATAAAAGCATAATAAATTATTCAATATATAATAAGATATAGTCTGAACTGTATAGAAATATACAGAAGCATTGATTAGTAGTCTATGCGATAACAATTTGGGAACTTTTGATGTAACACTTTTAAGTATTGATGAAGGTATTTTTGAAGTAAAAGCAACAGCAGGAGATACAAGACTTGGTGGAGAAGATTTTGACACTCGTTTAGTGCATCATTTTACTCAAGATTTTAAAAGAAAACATAAAAAAGATTTAAGTGAAAATAAGAGAGCTGTTCGTCGTTTAAGAACTGCTTGTGAAAATTTAAAAAAAACATTATCTTCTTCTACTCAAGCAACATTAGAAGTTGATAGTTTATTTGAAGGTATTGATTATGTTGGTACAATTACTCGTGCAAGATTCGAAGAGTTATGTGGTGATTTATTTAGAAAAACATTTGAACCAGTAGAACAGGTTATTAAAGATTCTGGCGTTAGTAAATCAATAATTAATGAAATTGTATTAGTAGGTGGTTCAACTCGTATTCCAAGAGTACAAAATCAATTAAGTGATTTTTTTAATGGAAAAGCGCTTAATAAATCTATTAACCCAGATGAAGCAGTTGCATATGGTGCTGCAGTTCAAGCCGCGTTACTTTCTGGTGTAAAAGATTCAAAAATCGATGATCTTTTATTACTTGATGTTGCTCCTTTAAGTCTTGGTGTAGAAACGAGTGGTGGAGTTATGACTAAAATTATTGAACGTAATAGTACAATTCCAACAACAAAATCTCAAACTTTTAGTACTTATGCAGATAATCAACCCGCGGTAACAATTCAAGTTTTTGAAGGTGAGCGTCAGTTTACTAAAGATAATAATAAATTAGGTGAATTTACTTTACAAGGAATTCCACCAATGCCTCGTGGTGTTCCACAAATTGAAATCAGTTATGATTTGGATGCAAATGGTATTTTAAAAGTTACAGCGAGCGAAAAATCTACTGGTAAATCCGATAATATTACAGTAACAAATGATAAAGGGCGTCTTTCTAAAGAAGACATTGATAAAATGTTAGCAGATGCAGAGAAATTTAAAGATGAGGATGAAAATGCTAAACAAACCATTGATGCGCGTAATAGTTATGAAAATTTAGTATATCAAATGAAATCTACATTAAGCGATGAAAAAATAGCACCATTAATTGATGAAACATTGAAAACTGATTTAACTAAAATTATTGATGAATCTAGTAGCTGGTTAGATTCTAATACAATGGCATCAAAAGAAGAATATGAAAGCAGATTAAAAGAATTCCAAGAAGCAATGAAACCATTACAAGAAAAAATGATGGCTCAAGGAGGAGGAATGTCAGGAGGAATGCCAGGAGGAATGCCAGGAGGAATGCCAGGAGGAATGCCAGGAGGAATGCCAGATGTATCTGATATGCCAAGCGGACCAAATATTGATGAAGTAGATTAAATATAAAATTGATTAAAATTATTTTTATAAATTATATTATTAATTAAAAAAGTAATAATATAATGAGTCCTTGGCATCCTTGTGATAAATGTAAAACAAATGTTATAGGCGATGAAAATTATGGTTGTATGGTTTGTTTTCGTCGTTCTATTAGTATGAATATACGTTATGATTTTTATTTTAAATCTTTAATAGGAATAAATTTACCAAATGAACTTATTGTGATTATTGCAAATTTTGCTTCTAAAGATTTTGACAATAATATTGCAAAAAAAGTCAATATTGATTGTTGGAAATCAAGAATGCATAATATTATTGCATAAATAAGCAATAAAAACAGTTATATTTATTGAAACAAAAATTATGAAAAGTATTGGTACATTATTTGGATAATAATTGTTGGTTTCAACTATTAATTTTTTTTTATATTCATTAAAATCCAATATAGGGCTCAGGCTTCTAGAAGGTCTATTCATAATAAATATAATATTCATTATTTTTTAAATTAATTATTACTATTATTAAAATTTAAAAAAAAACCCCCAAAACTTTGTCCTTCATACAATAATGATAAATAAATATTATTATCAAAATTTTCATTATTATAAAATAATAATATTGCTAAAATTATACTTATATGACTAATAGCTATTGCAAAATTACTTCCATATATAACAGGTAATGTATATATTTTTTCTGCTTTATCTTCTTCTATATCTTTTATATCAATTAAATTACTAGATGCAAATAAATTGAATATACTTGGTAAAATAATAGTTGGTTCTTTTAATATATCATAATTATGACTTATTAAAACACTTGGTAAAATAACTGTTCCAATTGTCCAAAATATTCCAATATATAATGCTTTATATTGTCCATAATTTGTTTTAAAATTTTTATAACCCAATGTAGAAGTTAATAAAAATAATATTGGATAAGTTTCTTGATTATTTATTAATAAACTAGTTATATAAATATAACTTAAACTTATTACAAAAATATTCAAATTTTTGTTTTTTTTTAAAAAATTATAATAATCTACCTTATCTATACTATAATTTGAAGTATTAGAATATCGTAAAGCATCAATTAAACGATCGCTTCCATAAGTAAATATTCCAATAGCAAATTGTAATGCTATTAATTCGTGCGTTATTAAATTTTCTTGATAATATGTATTAATATAAATATATTGTAATAAATTTAATGGAATACCTAAATTACTACCAATAATTGGATTATAAAATTTCTTATTATTAATAGAATTAGTATTATTCAAAATATTTAACATTAAAATATTGCTTTTTAATGGAATAACATTTTTCTTAATTATTAAATTATTTATGAAAGTCATTAATAATTTAATAATATTATAAATATTTTTTTTTATCTAAATAATATATAAATGTCTAATTTAGAACTAATTACAAATAAAGATAGTGATAATAGTCAAGATAAAATGGAATTTGAAACTTTTAAAGATTTAATTATGTATTATCAAACTTCAATTCGTAATGTAGCATTAACTACTGCTGTTTCTTTTGCAGCTTTAGGATATTCAAGATTTTATAGAGGTAAAAGTAAATTATATGTTAGTGGTATGGTATTAGTTTCATTATTATTATTAACTTGTTCATTTTTATTAAATTTATTTTTATATGATGATATTCAAAAATATATTACTAATCCAAAATATAAAGCAATAGAAAAATGGTCTAATATTAATAAAGTATTTTTTATTATTCATACTTTTACAATATTTTTTGCTATTTATACTTTTTATAGAGTTTTTACTGGAAACACATTCTAAAAAATTGTATTTAAATTATACCACATCCCACCTACAAAATGTATTTGTTCTTCAAAATAAAATATATTATCTACTTTATTAAATTCCATATCAAAAAATTTAAAATAAACTTCATAATCGTTTACATTTATTATTTTATTATGAATCAATGATGAATCATAATAAACTTTATCATAAAGTCCATTTTTATAAAATATTTTGTCTGTAAATTTTATTAAATTTGAACTTATTTTGTTATTAATTGTTGTATCTAAAAATCTATTATAATTAAATTTTAATTCAAAATTACTATCTTTAACAATACCATAAACTAATTCATGATCTGTATCAAATTTAAGTTCTGATTTTGATTTAAATAAATTATCTGGATCCAATGATAAAATATTTGATGCATATTCTATTATTAATGTTCCATGAACATCATTTTTATCTTTAACATATACATTAATTTCGCATCTACTAGGTATAATATCGCTAATAAAATCAAATAATGGACTACTACAATTATAAATATTAATGCTTAAAAAATATTCTTTTGAATCATCATTTAATAATGATGATGGTAATAACTCAAAACCATCAGTATTTTTATCTAAAAAATTATTAATATATTCTTTTTGTGATTCATTTAATTTATAATTAATATATGTTGAATATTCATTTACAACAAAAGGTGCATGTAATGTATTTTTATTAAATGGATTATATGTTAAACTCGGCATTCCAGTCAAAAGAGCATTATAAAAAACTTTTAAAAATTTTGGACTGTTAAAAAACATTTTATATATTAATTAATTGTTTTTATAAGTTTAAATGATTTTATTATATATATGGAATATTTATTAAATATAGCAAGAGCAGCAGACTTATTTCAAATATTTATATTATATTTTTCTTATTTTTTTACTTTAAATATTGATTTTTTAATATTTTTTATTGGATTATTTTTAAACCACAAATTAAATAGTTTTTTAAAATATAATGTATTTTCACAATTATTTGGAAAACAAAATATTCCATTATTAGGTAAAGGAATTAGACCAAAAGGTGCAAAAAATTGTTGTTCATTTAAACCTTGCAATCCAATATATCCAAAATCATATGGGATGCCTTCCGGACATTCTCAATCTGCTGGTTTTTTTTCAACACTGGGTGTAATGTTTTTATTGGAAAATAACAACAAAAATAATAATTTTATAACTATTTTTGGTTCTTTTATATTTATAATTACAATGTTATTTGTAATGTATTCTCGTGTCTTAATTAAATGTCACACATTACAACAAACTATAGTAGGTTCATTAATAGGAATTGCGTTTGCATTTTTATTATTTAAATATAAAAATAAAATCAAAAAAGAGTTGAAAAAATATAAAAATAGTGATTTATATTTACTTTTGATTAGTTCTATAATATTATTTTATTTGTTTTATAAAAATTTTTAATTATAATAGTTTTTCTATTTCTTCTTTCATATCGTCTAAATCCGGTTTTGGTAAACTTTCATAATCAATATAAATCTCATTTTCAGGATTATAATGATTATAAAAATTTGCTTGTTCTGGAACAGCATTCATTGGATATGGCCAATGACTTGTTGTTCTTAATTTTTCATAAAACTTTCTACGCATTTTATTTTGTTTTTCAGTATTATCTTCATGGTGTCGTGGTAAATAACATAAATATTGTATTAAACGTTCTTCCACACAATCTTCGGGACCACAAGTATTTTGATGAAAAGTACGCGAATCCCAAATTACCAAATCACCTGCTTTAACATCTAATTTTATTTTTGTAGATTCTAATGCTGCGTTAAAATAACTTTTATCTATTACATGCCAATTATGTGGTTCATCTATTTCCATTTTTTCAAAATAATCTTCATGTAATAAATGGCTTCCACTATATAATACTAATGTTCGCTCACTATTATTTGTCAAACTTAAAAATGATTGATAACAACTTAACCCTTTTTTTCTTGAACTTTGGTCTGTATGTATCCAATAATGATCTTGTCCAATATAGTCACTTGGATAATGACAACAACCATCAAATCCACTAACCAATTCTTCTGTGTCCCATAATTGTTTAAATATGTTTAAAATTTTTGGATTAGTACGTGCTAACCAAGCAAATCTTTGATGACCTACTTGATGATGTTTATAAATACCATTATAATCTATTAACCCATGTAAATTGGTTAAATTTGGTACATCATTATGCCATTTAATAAATAGATCAATATATTCATTTATTTCTTCATTATTATAAACATTTGGAATTATTGTGTAACCATTTATTTTTAAGGCTTTTTTATAAATGCTAATATCATAAGTTTCGTCAAACATAAGTTAATAATAAGTATTAAATTATTTTTAAATTATTAATATAAAAACATTTACATAAAATATATTATAATATGAGACTGTTATTTGTGTTGTTATCAATTGCACAAGGATTTCTTTTAAATGTACCTGTAAATGTATTTAAAAGAAATTATGAAAATAAAATAGTGAAAGTATTTGAACCAGCTGATATGGAAAGAAAAAATATGAATGCATTAGTTTTTTATACAGGTGCAAATGCATTAATTCCTGCTGATATTTATAGTAATTTTATTAAATCATTAAATAATTATAATTTTTCTGTTAATGTTGTGCCTTCTGAAAATAGTGCTACTACTGAATTTTTATATGATATTAGAGATGAATATAAAGAAGTTATTCCATTAACTCATTCATCTGGATATGTTAATGCTATTGAAACTATCAATAAACAAAAAAAAATTAATAAAGCAGTTTTTTTAGACCCAGTTGATAATAGTAAATTATTTGATAATTCTTTATTTTCGGTTTTTTCAAATAAAGAAACAGTTTTAAATCATTTAGATGAAATATTAATTTTAAATGCTGGTAAGTCATATAAGGGTTCACTTTTTCCAAAATTTGAAATTCCATTTATTCCAGCTTTTGGTGTAAATGTTAAAAAATTAGAGCAATCAAATCCTTCATTAAGTGTTACAGTAGAAACTGCTGAAAATTATGGACATAGTGATGTATTAGATACTATTTGGAGTGATTTGATGCATTCAACTTTGAGTAAAGGTAATGATATAAGAGAACAAGAAGTATTAGATGAATATTTAGATTGGTTAGCTCAACAAATTTACAATTTTGTAAATAAGGATGAACATGAAAATAAAAATGTTGAATTAATAAGCGAACCAATAGTAGAAGTGTTACAAGATGTAGAAGATTCTGTAGAAGATTAATTATTTGAATAATAAGTAATAATTATTATTCCTAATAAACATAAAAATATACCAAATAAACATCTTAGATTAAAACGTTCTTTAAATAAAAAATAACCTGCTAACAATGTTATTAATATATTTAAATTTACTATAATATGTGTATAACTAGTATTTGGACTGTTTGATACTGCTTTTTGCATAACAATGTTATTAAATATAAGTAAAATTGCAAATGCTATAGTAAGCATAAATAATTTTTTATCGCAACTATTGTAAAAATTGGTCTTCATTTTTTTATCTTGAAGTATATAACAAAATGCAAACATTCCCATAAAAATATATGTCAATAGTAAAAATAATATATTATTATAATTACTTTTATCTATTAGTTTCAAAGTTATAACACTAAATCCACTAATAAACATAGAAGCAAATGCTAAAAAAATCCATAAATTATTCATATTATATAATACTAATAATTTATCTTTTATTTATTTGAATAATCTAATTTCCTAATATTAATACATTTGAAAATATCATCCAACCTAATAATAGTTTAGCCGTTAAAGATAATAAAACATAACTTTTTTCTTTTGTATAAGGATTTAAATCTATTAATAATTCACTTAATTGAACAAAACCAAAAGATGAATATAAAATAAAAAGAATAATTACAATAACATAAACAAAGGAAGGAGGTTTTACACCACCTGATTCATTTGAACCATCAATAGATTTAAAAAAAGCATGTGCAATAATACCATATGCCCAAATAAATTGTATCCAACCTGTAATATGTAAAAGCCATTTTATTCTAATATTATCTACATATTCAACTGCTAAACCACATAATTGACAACAAGAAGTTAACACACCAATTGAAGTAATTAAATTTATATCAGTTACACCATTTACTAATGCAATAGCAATTAACATAATACTTGCAGAAAAACTGTATTCAATAAAACGTAATGGATTTCTATTATTACTAATCATAATACTATATTTGTAACCTAATATTGGTCCATTATAATTAGTATATGTTGCAAATGATTGAAAACCAAAAGATAAAATATGAAAAAATATAATTAACCA
>Ga0187217_1000507_pt1 | contig 16222 bp, 30 predicted proteins | sample 15SPOviralmetaG_FD_130165 | JGI IMG/M metagenome (GOLD analysis project Ga0187217, IMG submission 130165) | Marine viral communities from the oligotrophic San Pedro Time Series (SPOT) site, San Pedro Channel, CA, USA - 15 SPOT_SRF_2010-09-15... | ecosystem: Environmental > Aquatic > Marine >... | reverse complement strand
GGAACACAGTAACCCAAATCATCATCAATCATGCCCCAAAGATAATCAATACTGTAGATGTATTCGTGTTCTTTGTCTGTCACTATCTCGACATCTACTGGGGTATGTACTCCATGCTTGCTCAATACGAAATGCTGTTCCCACCTTGTGTTCACACCGTCACCCCCTCTTGACGAGTCTCCCGTACTCGTCAAAGTATTCTATGTCGCATTCAAATCCAGTTTTTTCTGCAATTAGTTCCACGAGTTTATCAACTTCTTTCCTGACAAGGTTTTGAGTATCAACCCTAATGGTCGCTATCTTAATGTTACTCACGCCGTCACCTCCACGCAATCACACGATTGGCGAGACAGTACAATCCAACCACATGCTATACATTCAACATAAGAATCCTCTTCTTCCTTCACGCCGTCACCTCCACATCTTCTTTGTTTCTACAATCATCCCTATCACATGTTTGAACGTGCGTAAACCACGCACCGCAAAGGCACTTCTCTTTCACGCCGTCACCTCCACGCCTCGCCACCAGTCGGGGGCAGGTGTTCCCTTCTCCCACTTGGCGAACTGCTTGGAATGGTAATAGCGACGGTATGCTTCGATAGCAAACTTAGGATAAGCATGGTATACAATCTCACCATCGACAGGTTCAGGTCTGTACTCATCAGGCATAGCCAATGCGAACTGTGTTAGTCCGTCATCAGGGATGACATGATGTAGTTCCATCATCCGTAGTATAGGTTGATTACAAGCGTGTTCTTTGCCGAAGCGTTGACTGTACTCGTTACACAATGTAACAGCATGTACTCCAAGCCACAAGAAGTTGGTACGAGTTTCACCTGCCCATACTGTACATGGGTGATGCTTGTAGCCACCTTTGTACATTGTACCACTCTTGGTAAGTGGCATAGAGTCATGAGGTACATCGTGCCTGTGAAGGGCTGATGCCATCATCTGTGCCGCTTCTACGCACATCTTGGGAACGTGCTTGTCGCAATGCATACGTGCCGCAGTAATTGGGTTTCTATCTAATACAAATATGTTCATTCTTCTTCCTCTCCTTCGTATCGCCATACTGTGTCGTGACCTGCGATGGTACACACCATGAGGTGTTCAGGCTTCCACCCATTTTCAATTAAGTATTCAAGATTGAACTCAGGCGCACTTGTTGACCACATGACGAAGCCCCCGCTTGGAGGGTCAATCTTGTCACGCATCGCCCACACTACACTCTCGGCAATGTAGTAGTCGTCGTCATGTTCGATTTCATATTCTTTTTCTTCTGTTACTTCTATTGTTATTCTCATTCTGATTCCTCCTCAATACAATACAGGCAGTATTTGTAACCGATGTCAAACGTATTACCGCATTCAGGACACGTCATGGTTGGGTACAATTTTACATTCATTCTGATTCCTCCATTGCTGTAAAGTGGAAAAAGTGCTCGATGATAGTCCTCGCACGATGCAACTCTTCATCAGACGGACTGTATTCATAATGGAATGCATCAACGTCGTAACAGGTATACTCCGCCGCCATTGTAAGGTATTTCTGTACTTTCTTCTTGGTATCTATTTCCTCTTCATAAAGGTCGTATTTATAAATCGAATGTGCTAACATTTCAGCACACCTATCTAAGTCCCACACTATGGGGTTCATTGATATTTTCATCATGATTGTATCATTCGCTCGTTCCGCAGGAACCCACACTTTACCGTAACTTACCATCTTAATCACCCAATCCTGTATATGTAGTACACCGTTCTATCAACCTGTATCTGAATCTCTTCACCATCATACATTGAGAGGAAATGCGCTCGACCATCAGATGATACTGCGTCATCAACAAAGGCATCGAAGTCTTTTATCATCGCAGTAATGGCTTCGTTAGCACTTTCACTCATGTTCTCTTGCATTTGCTTGATTGTGTCACTATCCACACCAGTGTGTGCTTGGAGAAACGTTGAACTGAATGCCCATACAGTTTGTTCAATGTATTCACGTACTGCGTCGTCAGCCTCTTCATCTGTGTAGACAAGGTAATCATTACCAATGTAGCCTTCCACATCTTCAAAGTCAATGCTATCGAGATGATGTGCGAGTGCCAATATCTTTGGCATATCACCATAGTCACACATCTCCGTTGCATTGTCCCACACTCTATTTTTCATTCCGCTTGTTGTTATTACCATATTTTCACTTCCTTGCTTTCACTCTTATTCTCTTTGCCGATTTATAAAGGAGAGTTGCCGAATCAAGCAACTCGTTGTGCAACATCTTGTATTCGCTGTTGCATAATGTTACGGGTATCAGGGTTGCGTATCGCATTCAATGCTTGCGTCATCGCATCCTCTCCCCCGTAAATATCAAAGGAACGTCCTAAGTCCTGTTCCGTGATGTGTCCTAATGCTCTTGGGTTCTTCTCTCGTAGTGTATCGAGTTCACCTACTGATGTACCAAAGGCTGAACCTTTGGGTGCGCCTTGCGCTCGGAAAGGACCTGCGCCCCCTACGTCCACGTAGGAGAGTTCCCCTGTCGGTCTGCGTAGTGCGTTGTCGTTATGCATACCGAGCATATCCCAATTGCTTATTGTTGCATGAGGCACGAAGTCCTGTGTGAGTTGTTGTCTATCCCTACTTACATTCATGGGTAAAGCATCTTCTTCAAAGCGGGTAAGCATTGTTGGTCGCCCCTGTATGTTTCGTAGTTGTGCTTCGGGTACTGGTACGCCGAGTTCATTAAGGAATTGATTCATGTCAAATTCATTGAGTACGTGTTGTGGATGTGCGCCTCGCTTACCGACAAAGGAACCTTGTTCTGTATCGAATCGCCTCGCCCCTGTCGAACCGCCGAGTGGAGTGCCTCTATTGTTCTGAATGAAAGCAAATGCTTCATCCATTGGATTGCCCATGAAAGTATCACGCACCATCTTGTATTATACTTCTTCGTTAGTAGGGAAGTAAACGTCGTTTGGTTTCTTGCCTATGACATCTGATAATGGAACGTTCATCTTTTTAGCAATACCCTCAAGGTATTCCTTTACTTCATTGTGTAACTTCTCCACCTTCGGAGGTCGCTGATATGGGAATGGTTCGTCTTTGGGTATGAACCCATCCAACTGTCCATCTACGAAGGCGGCGTACACGTTCTCGAATACATAGCCCTCTTCGTCTAAGATTTCCCAACTCCAATTCTCCACCTTTGCATAGACATTGGTGTTACTCACATACATTGATAATGGAATCAACGAAATCCATGATACAGGGACATCGAATGTTTCTGCAATATGTTGATACAATGCGTGTCCGATTAGTGTTTTATCATAAGGAGTATCGAATATGAAATCAGATTGTGCGGCATACATCGTGTGATAATATGCCTTCTCTTCTGTGAGTTTGAGTAGATTACCCTTGAGGTTTTCAAAGAGCAGTATCGCTTCCGTCAACTCTTTGTATTCAATCTTGTCTAACGCTTTTAGCAAGACATACAGTTTGCTTATCTTCTCTTCTAATATCCATTTCATTCAATCAACCCTCCCGTATGTGTATTGGAGAATCACATTAGTATGATTCTCAAGAAGCCACTTCTCCAATTCATTAAGCCGCTTGACTTCTGCGAGTAGTAGTGGTGCGTCTGCGATGAGATGTTTGTCTGCTATCAAGTATAATCCCGCATCGTCTGTTAATGGCGTGTTTCCAATTGCTTTTCGCACGATGTTACCGTCTTTCCAACACCACAATCCTTCTGTGTGTCCTTCGTATTTGTCTGTGTCAATCATTCAATCGCCTCTTTCATAGCCAAGTCCATCAATTCGTGTGTGTTTATGTCTTGTTTATCGGGATATTCAGAAAAGCATACGCAACTCATTTCTGTTCTTGAGCGTAGTATCTGCCATGCTCTTCGCAACCGCTTGACTTCTGCGAGGGTTTCAATGTGCTTCTTCAAAATCTCATTGTCTTCTTTAACTGCTTCGCCCAGTGTATCGTTTTCTTCACGCAACCGCTTGACTTCCTCAAGGAGAAGTGGTGCGTCTGCGATGAGTTGTGCATCTACTTCGCTCAACCCTCGGTTAATAAGTACATACCTGCCCTGTGCGTCATACTTTACTTCCCACTCTTCTGTAAGTCCTTCGTATTTGTCTGTGTCAATCATTCTTCTTCACCTCTTTCAATCAATGTTTCAATAAGGTATGCTTCACCGAACTTTTCTATCATCAAGTCAAGATGGTATCGCAACCGCTTGACTTCTTCAAGGAGAAGTGGTGCGTCTTCAATCAACAATGCTTTGGCGACCCGTATCATGTCGTGGTTTTCGTATTTGTCTGTGTCAATCATTCAATCATCTCCTTCAAATGCTTCCGTAGTTCCTTGTATGATGATTGTGATTTAGCGAGTGCTTCCTTCTTAATCTCAAGTTCGTGTCGCAACCGCTTGACTTCTTCAAGGAGAAGTGGTGCGTCTGCTATGAGTTGTTTATTGGCTTCGCCAATCCCTTGACTCAACTCACACACGGTATTTTCACCTTCAAGTTTGGATGAATCAACCCATAGCCACGGCGCAGGTGTGTGTCCTTCGTATTTGTCTGTGTCAATCATTCTTCTTCCCCCCAAACATAATCATCAAAGTCCATCATCGCTGAATCATTGTGGAGAACTTGTTTGTAAGCCCATTTGGTCGCCCTTACTAACTGTCCACTCAACCTCTTGATGTACGCCTCTCGACCTTCTAATTCTTCACGCAACCGCTTGACTTCTGCGAGTAGTAGTAAAACTTCATCGGCCATTTCAGCGGGTGTGAATAGTCCTATCAAATCCCAATTCGTATATCCTTTGTATCTGTCTGTGTCAATCATTCAATCATCTCCTAACCATTCGTCATGCACTTCGGGATGAGATTCGCTTAACCAAGCCATCAATCCTTCATGTGTGTAGTGAGTTTCAATCAACTCCTTGAAGGTTAAACAGTTTACCTTGAGCCATTCTTCATATTTGTCTGTGTCAATCATTCAATCAACTCCTTGAGTGCTTTCCTCAAGTCACCCAGTTTAACGAGAGGGTGAATAATCGGCTTCGCTTCTGTTGGAATCAATGCATTCACGATACCTTCACGCAACCGCTTGACTTCTGTGAGCAGGTTTGTTAGTGTATCTCCAAGTGTTTCACCTTCAAACTCCACAAGTTCGGGGTGGTCTGTTTCTTCGTATTTGTCTGTGTCAATCATTCTTCATCACCTGAAGGGTCGTCATACATTAGAATGAAGTATGATGATATGTTTTCTAACAGTATTCTCACTCGTTCCTTTAACTTATCATCGGCATCTAAACCTACAACAGTATCGCTTATGTCTCTTATCCTGTGTAACAAACTTTCAAGTTTTGCTTGAGTGTATGTTTGTTTATACGGATGTGCATTCGGGTCGAAACTCATTCTTTCACACCTTCCAATTGCATGTCCAATGTCTGTACAGGTCTGTTGCCCTCTAAGACATCGAGTAAGTCGTTCTGTTCGCAGAAATCAATCAATGGATGTGTGTTCATGTTCGCATCAAACCATAGAGATATTCCACCATTGTCTGCAAACGGATTGTCTGCTGTGAACTCCCATGCTTGAGTACCCAACCAAAGGGTGAAGCCATCATCGAATCGTGTAACTGTAACTTCACGCTCGTATACTTTCTCAACGGAAGCAAACGACATGTACTTTGGTTTGACCGTCGTTAGTGTCTCCATGAGGAACGCTGGTGCTTTCATCTTGGTTGCGAAACCATAGTCTCGGTTAACGGTTACGTTACCGTAACCCTGTAGGTGAAGCATACCATCGTTTACGACACGTACTTGAATCACCGCACCATCTAATTCTCTCATCTTTTTGTATTCATCTGTTGTATATTGTTCTTGTAACATCTTTTTCAACTCCTTTCATCTTTATTCTCTTTGCCGATTTATAAGGCTATCATTCTTCCTCGCTAAGTAGGTTCAGGGGAACGAATGAAGTTCTTGTAGGCAATACTTTCGTGGGTGAAGTATCATCAAGGGTCTTGAATATCTCCCATCCTCGTACTGTCTTTCTCACTAACATACCTATCAGGTCTGCTTTGTCTCCGCTTACGTCAGTTATCTGATACCACGTAGATGAAATCTCCTCTATGTCATACCAATTGTTGTTCGCTACTTGTAATCTATGTTTCATTTTAAAATCTCCATTTCTTTCCTTCCGTCGTTTTGACCTGAACCATACCTATCCGTTTGAGGATGAATGGCATCTGTCGTGCCGTTGGAATGTAAGCGTAGTTCTTATCGGATAGAACTCCGATTAGTTCATGTGTTGACATGAGTGTAAAGGGTGAGCCTTTCAGTATGCGTAAAATCATTTCATCACGGGTTATACCAACCATGTTAGTCCTCTCCTGTAAGTACTTTCATCTTAGTAGTATCTTTGTGTCCGAGTACCCATCGTAGTGCGTTACAAACGCCCTGCAATGCCTTGTAATCTCTCATGTGTTGCATCCTTTCCTTCGTAGGGATGTTTTGTTGATACGATTGCGCTTTGTGTCCATTCATTAACTGTTCAGACTCATCCAATAGTTGATGAATTTCTTCCCATGTTTTGTTGTATGTGAAGTGTTCAGTCATTATTCATCACTCCTTTCGAGTATGGTTACTGCTGATGTGATATGGTCAAAGGCTTCACCGAGTTCATCCAATATTACTTGAGGTGCTTTCGCTTGCCTATGTTCCATGATTGCGAAACCTAATTCTACTGCGGTATTTTTCAATGTCCTTACTATGTCCATATTTATTCCTCCAATTGATAATCAAAGTACAGGAAAGCAATCGCTTCCGCTACTGATTCGGGCGACATCCAATGAGAGCCACTAAATCCAATGCGTACATTGCACCCACTTGCATCTTCCCATGCCTCTTCTAAGCCTAAACCACAAGCGTGTTTACACGCTTTGTCGGCTTCTTCAAATCTATCGTGTGTTTTCCAATTTTCTATATTCCATTTCCAAGTCATACTTTAACCTCCATTGTACTGATGATAGTCATCAGACTCACGCAGTAGCCTCGACCTCTGCCTTCTTCTTGACAACCATTGTGAGAGCATCAGGCATGTAGTCTGCATACTCTCGCACCTTCTTACGCAACACAGGTTTCTTGAGGATGGAAACAAACATCGCTTGGGGTGTCTGTTCATCTTCCACATACACATCAGGTTTGAGTGTGATGTCCCATGAATCTACAAATGTTTCTGCTTGGGGGAGTGCTACTTCCACATTGAAATCAGTATCAAATTCTTTGTGAATAGGAATCCCTGTGTCCGTAGATAGTCCAACACTATTGATGTCATCAGCGTATGCTTGAGCCGCTTGTTCAGAAGTGAATATGAATGGGAGTGTAGTAGCATTAGAATTTAATGATGCCACATACACCCAACGATTGTTTCTATATTTCTGTTGTCGTGCGAGGTATGGCATGTGAATAGATACACGAAAGTATTCTACTTCATCCTTCGGAACCCAATGGTATGTGTGAATCTTTTGACCGTACTGTTCATTGGTACTCTTGATGGAGTACACCCAACCATTGATGGTGTCGCCAATCTTACGTTGCATAGAGTTGCTTAGGAGTACTTGCTCACGTACTGCTTCAAGCCAACTCCATTCTTGCCACTCGAATGTACGACCACGACCTGCTGTTACTTGTCGGCATCGACCACTCTTGACCATTCGGTTGAGTGCTTTGTTGATTACTTTAACGACAAACTTATCACATACATTCTGCATGATGGCTCGCTCGTGTAGTGCAAAATTTATGACACCCTCTTGTGTTGAAGCATTTCTGTTTAGATGTTTACCGTTTGAATAGTAATTGGAACATAGTTTGTTGTCATACAACTGTAGTCGTGATGGTCGCTTACCTTTGAAGTCCCATGTAAGAAGGTCAGGTGAACACACCCAACCTGAAATATCGTGTGTTGGTGGAAAGTGTGTCTCACATGTTTTATCTGTAATCGAACAATAACCACTCAATGTTTTCTGATAGCCGACCTTATCAGGTATACATTCCAATACCTTTGCATGCACTCCACAGTAACCTGAATAGAAATATCTTTTATCACTTGTACCCGCCAAGAACTCACGAGGTACATCTACATTGCACTTGAGTTTAGTAGCATAATAATCATGCTGTTGTGTAATGGCCGTGAGTACTGTAGTACGTGCTGGTAAATCCTCAAAGACCCAATCAACAAGTGCTTGTAACTTACCTTTCGCTACTGGTGCTGTATAATAATAGTATATGTTTTCTGAATAAAGTCTCCACAGATTAGGTTCACCGCAATCATGTTCGCTTTCTTTTTTGTAGAAACCATCGGCAATCATTTGTGAATCGTAGAGAGCCGCCTTCCTTGTACGCTCATTCAACATGTCCTTCGCCGTGAAGTGTTGGTCAGGTCCGAGTGAGACAAGTGTGTACACAAGAGCCGCATCCATCGCACACCCATTCTTCACTATGTCCATTCCCTTTCCAATACCTAATGCGGTAATCGTTTCGTCATCCGTGAACTGTAGTGTATCACCAATCAGTCCTTGTGCCTTCCATGTTTGTGCGCTTCTATATCCTGTAAAGTTTGTACTGTATCTTCCCATTTAATCATCTCCTGTTTTCATCTTTATTCTCTTTGCCGATTTATAAACCAACTCTGTTCTCACTTCAACCCCGCCGCACAAGGATAGCAAGTGATTGCTTTCCCTGATATGTTTATGTGTTTGATGAACCGTAGTTCCTTACGCTTCATACATGTAGTGCATTGTGCCTTAGCAGGGACAAGTCGTGTAGGTGGAGAGAACTTTGTCATGTCAATCTCATCAATCTCACATGAGGCACAAGTGGGTGAGTCGTCAACGAAGTCTCCGACGTTTCTCTTTGAGCCACATGCCATACAATCCTTTTCTTTTTTCTTCTCGGCATCGTTGTGCATATCATAATCACAATCCATACATATCTTATCGTCAGTAATGAACTCACCATCACAAGCAGTACATGATGTTGGGGTATCAGGTTTCTTCATAGGTGCATTACAAGAACCGCAGTTGTCAAACTCATAATCATCAGGATAGTACTCCGCACCGCATGACCAACAGTTGTGTTCGATGGGGGTGGCATCATCATCATCCTTGTTTACGAATGACCATGCTTCATCACCGAATACATCATCATCATCCTTAGCCAATGCTTTCTTCTGATTGGCGTACTGTGTAGTGTAGTAACCATTGTATGAGTATTGATTTGAATACGTAGTAATCTTACCCTCACCTACATCAATACCACATACGTCTGCAATGTACTGTTGCTGTGAGTTAGTCTCGACAGCATGAGAACAATGTTTGTCTCGCACCCAATCAATAAGGTCTGCCGCAGTAGAGTAGCAAGCACGTACTGTATCATCACCAAAGAGGTAACGGAAGATAGCCAACTGTACACCTGTACGACCATGACCACCTGCACATTGTACTGATATAGATTTGATGTTGTTCGCTCGTATGTCATCGACAAGTGCATACCAAAAGGTAACACTTGAAGCAGGGATGCCGAAGTCAGGGAAGTCCAACTTGATGAGTGTAGGAGGTTGAACCTTCACGATGTGAGAGAAGGCAGACCAATGCTTAGGTACACCAACTGTATTATCGTCGCCACCAAGAGAACCACCCATAGTCTCGCTCGGACCCATAGCAAGTTGAGGGAGTGGAGACATCTTGTGCCACCCACCTGCTCGGTTCTTACCACCTGCCCATACTCCGATACCATCATGAGTAGTGAAGATGAGTTTGTGTCCTGTGTGACAGGATGCTTTGCTTACGTGCGCTGTTGTCGTTGTCTTGTTTATCTTGTTCATGTTCTTCACCTTCTTGTTGTTCTTTCGCTTTTGCTTTCTTGTCTTATTCTTCTTGCCCATTGTCATCCTCTCCGTTCTTCATAAGTTTTGAATGAAATTCTTTCTGCATATCCTGTGGCATGGCATCAAGTAGTGCATGAGTGAATGAGTTCATTCGTGCAAACAGTTGTATGAATTTGTTGTAGTGATAATCTGTAAGCATATTGACATCAACTCCTTCCGCCCACTTGTAGAATGATGGTATCACACCCATCTCATCCTGTGTGTTTGTATGTGTCTTAAAGTTCTCCTTGTACACCAATACTCTTGCATGGATTAGCATTGAATACTCTTCATCAACCGAAGACTCCGTAGTAGTTTTATCGGGGAAGTATACATCAGGTTTGTCAAACGATTCATTTACTTTCATAGGGATAGTAGGTATGATGCTTGCTTTGATTTTGTCTGTATACATACTCTTACAAGTATCACAATGCTTTGAGCCACAAGGAATGAATAGTTGGATGTTACTTGAATCACCATACTTACCTGTATGGAAATGATTGTATGCATGATTCAGAATGGTTTCTTCTTGCTCGGCAATCTCTTCGGGTAAGTCATTGCGTGTGTAAAGAGGGTGGTTGCGTAGCCCTGCGAGTGTCTGCTTCTTGATGTACTTGAAGATGTGAGTAACATCCTTAACCTCATCCATATCAGGTACGCTCTCGTGTGCGGCCTTCGCCGCATAGTATACTTGGAAGAACAGTACAGGATTGAGTGTGATTTGAGTAGGGTCAGTACCCCAGTCAAGTGCTTGCTTGGAGATGAACTTGTTGAAGAAGAAACCTGTGTTGTGTTGGTTGTTCTCACAAGTGTTAGCCTCACCAATTGTATCGAGTAGGTTCTGCTTCGTTGGATTGTTGAGAAGTTTCTTGACTACTTGTGTGAGTTTGATTGTAGCATCAATGGATTGTTTATACTTCGCACCACCATAGCCACCACTCCATCCACCGTGAAACTGTTTGCTCAACCACTTGAGTTGCATGATGATACTGTCGATGGTGATGGGTTGTTGCTCGATGTTGTAGTAGTAGTGCTTACGATTGGATGACATGACTCGTGTATTATGTACGTCTGTCCAATGGTCGTTGTACAATGCTTGGAGTACAACGGGTACAAGGAGGTCATGCTTTTGATTGCGCTGTGAACGAGAGTGTCGCAACTCACCTGTGCCGATTGACATACCTGAATTGATAAGCCAACCTACAAACACACCACCAAAGAATGCTGTGTTGCGTAGGTCAGATAGTGGTGCGCTTGCGAACTGATGGAAGTGATTGGAGAGCCAACCGTATTGTCGTGCGTAGTCATAGAGTCCGACTTCGATACCGTCAGTAAACGAATCAACGAATGGGAATGGGTCGTATGGTTTAGGCTCAAGGGTTAGGTCAGTCGTAACCCAACCTGCCGCAACCTCTTGCCATGTCTCACCTACGTTGAGTGGTGTCATGAAGTATGGAACTTCGTACTTACCACATTGACCTGCGTGGTGTGAGTTGAGTGATGCACCTGAACCCATGTGGTATACGAACGTACCCTTTGGTGGATTGCATCGAAGCATCTCTTCCATGCGAGCCAACTCGGTATCACTTCCATCTTCTACGATGTGAATGTGTAAGACTTCTTCACGCCCTGTTGGTATTCTCCCCTGTATAGTTACACCTTCAGGTGGAGGGGAGAGTGGTTCATGTTCTACTGTCTTGCCACGTAGTTGTACCATGTAGGGTAGGTGTTGTACCATGTGGGATTTTCTCACGGCATCCATGATGTCTGATTCACCTGTGCGTTGAGTTACGAACTCAACTTCTGTCATCTTTGGATTAGTACCGAGTGTAAGGAATGACTCTTCTGAGTTGTAATCATGTACGTGTGGGAGGGTAACGATGAGGTCACTTGTTCCTGCGGTAACACCGTCGTGGTTATCACCCATACGAATGTTGCTTGTCGGTTGAACAACTGCCGATGCATCAGCCCTGACGAACTTCTGTATCATGATGGAACCGAATGGGTCAACATATCCATGTTCATACATTGGCTCGGCTGATGTATCTTTGGAGAACATTGTGTCGATGATACGTGTAACAATCTCCATTGCTTTGTTGTAAGTACCTGCCGCACTTGATTCAAGAACACCGGGTCGTGCGACGAGTGGGCAAGCACGTATGAAGTAAGTCTCGTTGAGTACTCCATTTGAACCTCGCTTCTCAAAGAACTCACTTGCTTGGAGTACTGCTTTCATCTTCGCTGAGTCAAGGTCATCCTGTGTGAATGAATCCTCTACAACTGTGGATTGGAACAACACCTGTGATAGAAGTTCTATTCGTTCCGTGTCAAGGACACTCCAATTAACTCCTAACACTCCACTCTTGACAGCGTTAACTGCCTTTACATAATCATCTGCTTTCTGTGACATATTTATTCAACTCCGTTTCTCATCTTTATTCTCTTTGCCGATTTATAAAGGAGACTCTTATTCATTCTTCTTAGTCTCCTTTTTCTTGGTGAAGAAGTCGGCAGGAATGTCTCCCTTCTCCACCATCTTAGCGAGTAGCATACCTGATATGCCCTCACGTTCTTCGAGTGTACCACCATCGAGTACTGCTTGCACGACCTTGCGCTTTGCTTCGATGACTTCATTGAACTTCTCGTCTATTGTATCTGCGACTGATAGGAATACTGCGCTAATGGATTGGCTCTCCTGTCCGATACGATTGATTCTATCTTCGGCTTGTTCCTCCCATGCGGGAACCCACTCACGCTCAACGAACAGTACTGTGTCTGCCGCAGTTAATGTGATGCCTTCCTTCGCCGCTACTGTAGAGCATACGAGTACCTTCAAGTCTCCGTTTTGGAAACGTTCGACCTGCTGTTGCCTTGCTTGTGCTGGCATCTCACCTGCGATTGCACCGATGGCATGACCAATGTTATCGTCAGCCCGTAGTGCTTGGAAGATTCCTTGACAGACATCCTTGTGATGTGCGAACACAACGATTGGTTTGTCTGTGATGTTAATGTAATCCTGAATGTATTTGATAGCAGGGTCAATCTTCATGCGACCACACTCGTGTCGAAGGTCAGTCAACATGTTAAGGACAAAGCCTGATGGTACACGGTTCATGTCTCGTAGTTCCTCGTACTCATCCATCCACTTGCGAAGCAAGTCATTGTATGCCTTGAGTTGTTTCTTCGATGGTGATGTGTAGTGGAGTGAACGTACCTTAGCGGGAAGTTCCTTGAGGACTTCGGACTTGAGCCTACGGATAGTGAAGTCTCTTGTACGAGCGTGTAGTTCCTCGCTGTTTGATGTACCACTAAAGTCCCATACATAATTACCTCGACCAATAGGAACTTGATGTCCGTCGCAGTACCTCTTCTTGAACTCAAAGTTATTGTTGAACTCGTTAGGTCTTAGGAGATTGAGCGTGGTGAAGAACTCGGATGGTCTGTTGGTGATGGCTGTACCTGATAGACAGATGACAGACTCCGCTTGCTGTGCTACTGCGAGAGTAGCGATGGTTCGCTGTGCCTTATCGTTCTTGAGATAGTGAGACTCATCGCAGATGACTGTATCAAATTCGTACTCAAGCATCTGATTCATACGCCCACTCATGATGTCGTAGTTCGCAATGATGATGTCGGCATCAGGGATGTCTCCCTTACTGCGACCCTCAAGAACAGCAACGTCGTAGTCGGGTAACCATGTACTTACTTCCTTGAGCCAATTGTATTTGACGGAAGCAGGACAGACCACGAGGACAGGAAGTTTATCCATGTTCATTGCTATGTGTGCGATGGCTTGGATGGTCTTGCCGATTCCCATGTCATCACCGATGAGGCAACGACCACCTGCAAGTTGAGCGAAGTGTACACCCACGTACTGGAATGGATAGAGTTCAAGTCCATCAGGGAATGACTCACGTAGATGTTCTCTCATGTCCTGAATGGATTCATTGTCATCAAGGTTAGCCGCACTACTGATAGCAATTCGTTGCGCTCTCTCTTCCATGTATGATTGTACTTGAGGGATGGTGTTGATTGCATCTGCGATGCGCTTGAACATTTCAATGTCGGTGTTGTCATGTGCGATGAGTAGTCTGTCGATGAGGGGAGCCGCCTCGCTTAGTGCGACAGTCCATACCTTCTCGTCAGGTAAGTACTTGCGACCTTGAGTTGCTTTGATTTCCCCCATGACCTTTGCACGAATCGTTGGGTCTGCAATGTAAGGCCATGATAATACCACGCTTGCACCACGTAGTGTAGCAGATACTTCTGTAGTCTTGGGTGTTGATTGCTTGGGTGCATCATACTCATGAGTAAGTAAGGAAGTATTTACATAGACACCCATTGGTTTGAATGCCTTGCGTATTGCTTCGAGTGATTCCTTTGAGTTGTCAATGCTCCATGTCTTGGAAGTCCAATCGAACTTGACCTTCGGGAACTCAAGCGTTGCTTTGAGTGTATCATTGTACGATGGATTGTAACCGAAGCGTAGTGCGATGCGTGTGGTAACGAACTTCTTTCCGTATCTGTTCTGCCATTCATCTTCGATGTACGAACACTTGATTTGATTCGATGGTTCGATTGATTGTATCATGTCATGGAGTTCAGTATCGTTCATTTGTATTGAGTTGCTGTGGAACAATCTAACGGTTGTCGTGGTTGGTCGTGTGTCATCTGTAAGTAAGCAATCAGTTACATACTTACGCAGGTTATCTTTGAAGAGTTGTTGTGCCTGATGCTTCTCTTGAATACGACGCTGTTGTATCTTGTACTCCGCTTGCGCTTTGCGACCTGCGGTTATCATCTCTTCAAGGAATGCCTCGACCTCATCTAATGAATCGGCGATACGCATGTCCGTGAGGATGTCGATGAGTTGAGTGTTGCGATACTTGTGGAATCGTTCGGCGGCTTCGGTGAGTTGTCGTGCTTCCATTGTAGGTTGGCTTGCTATCTTCATGAAGAATGGGAAGTCAGGTTTGTTCGCACCCTTGTCATCCTTATGGTCAGGTGCGCCGTAGCCTACGAAGGTTCGTATCATTTGGTGTACTGTATCTGTGTTCATTGTGAATCCTCCTTTGTCCATTGGGGTGAAGGTTTGTTACCAACGTGTACCCATTGTGGCTTGGCTTGGTATTGTATCTCCGTAATTATTTCTGCTGTGTTTACGGTTGGATGATGTGGGTCGAGAGTATCAATATCAATGTTGCCGTTTACTATTTCCTGTACTCTATAGGTAAGTCGTTTTGTTATCGCTGTGATAATGTAATCCACTTCGTCTTGTGATAGGTTCAGTTGTATGCTCAATCTAACCACCCTCCGCCCAAAGCGTTGCGGTCATAACCATGCGCTTGCATTGATATTTTCTTCGCTAATTCTTTTGCATTGATGTGTTCAAGAGTACCAATCTGCATTCTGTCAAGGTCATCATGTGTGATGTAGAATAGTATTGTGCTGATGAAGTCCACTTCGTCGTGTGATAGGTTTAGTTGTGTGCTCATTCGTATTCCTCCCTGTTCTCTTTCTCGTGCTGTGCTTCTCTTGCCTCACGAATGCGACAATGAATGCAAGGACCGCAGTTACACTTCATGCGTTCACCTTCTTTGATTCGTTCACCGTGTTAGAGTATGGTTTGATACGTGGGTCGTTCGGTTCATCGGCACTTGGGTTGTAGTGGTACGGTTGGAAGAGTCCCTCGTTGTCCCAATGATAGACAGGCATATCATTCAGTCTTGCCCAGTCTGCAAGACACCATATGGATGAGTAGGAATTGCGAACCTCCCCCATCGGGATGAGGCCATGCCCTCCGAGTAGTGGGTCAGAACAAACCGATGTCTTGACGTGGTATGTATCTCCTCTCTTTGTAATGTGTAAACAGGATGTCCAGTTCTTTCTAAAGTTCATTGTTAAGCCTCAACCTTATTCTCTTTGCCGATTTATAAAGGAGGGGATTTCAGTCATCGTTTTTTGTGGCCTCCACTTGTGTTCACTATGTTCACTATGGTCACACTCATAGTCATGCAAATGAACACTCCTGTTATGGTCAGTTTATTATGTGTCTTAACTCTCTTATATTATAGAGAGTAGGACTACTATGATATGACTATACGTTGTAGTCAACAAGGTGACTTGACCTGTGAACATAGTGACTAAAGTGGGTCAGGGAACTTCTACATATACGATACCTAAAGGTACTACTCTTAGTGTACTGATAGTTTCGTGGTGAGAATAACGTGTGTCGAATCGACCACCATCTCACCCACCCCCACGCTTATGACAGGGTGGCTTGGAGTT
>Ga0187217_1000505_pt1 | contig 16303 bp, 15 predicted proteins | sample 15SPOviralmetaG_FD_130165 | JGI IMG/M metagenome (GOLD analysis project Ga0187217, IMG submission 130165) | Marine viral communities from the oligotrophic San Pedro Time Series (SPOT) site, San Pedro Channel, CA, USA - 15 SPOT_SRF_2010-09-15... | ecosystem: Environmental > Aquatic > Marine >... | reverse complement strand
TCTAAGAGCTTCAATTTCTGCGTCTAGCTGCGCTTCTATGCTTGTTACAAATGCGGCTGTAGTTTGTAAAATTGTAGAACTAATACTGCTCCATTCTTCTAACTGCGCTTTGTCTAATGCACGCTGTGCAACTTGTACACGCGCTGCCTGTGCATTATTTTCTTTTAACGTCTGTAGTTCTATTTGTGCGGCGTTAGTATCTGCGTTTTTCTCTTGCGTATCCGCGTTTTGCTGTAAAATAGCGGTCCGTTGGTCATCGGTAAGCTGCGAGGCTTCTAGTTTTGCTTGCTCCACTAACGCTGTTAGTTCTGCTTTGCTATAACCGGCTGCTATTTGTTGCGCAGTACGGTTGTTTGCTTGTAACTCACCAAATACTGTAGTGCCTAAACGTAACGCCTCGCCGCCAAGAGTAGCGTCTACACTCATAGCCGTAGTTTCAAGTTCAAACCGTTTAGCCATACGTGCCATCGCATCAGCATTTTGTTTTGCTTTTGTTGCTTGGCTTGCATCAACAGCGCCTTTGGCAAGGCTACCCAGCGTTGTAGTACCCGCACCGCCCGTAAGAAACTTAGAAAGGCGATCCCTTTGTTGTGATTCTGGGCTGAACAGTTCAGCCTCTTTGGCACGGGATTCTTCTAACATCTCTGCAAAACGTGCAGCCTTATCGGAACGCCCAAGGATATCGTCAGCCGCTGAAGCCGAACTCTGTAACACGCTAGCTAGATCACCAACACCACCTCCACCAGCGGAAGGTGCACCACTTGTGCGCTTAAACTTTTCCAGTGCAGCGGGTATGCCAGTAATGTTTTCAGGTGCTTCTTTTTCAGAGGATTGAGCTACGCTTGTTTGTGCAGGGGCGGCTGCATTTGGACTTGGAGGCATAAGAGGTTGATCTGTGCCAAGAGCTACGCTGGGTAGTTCTGGTTGGACAAACGCATCCGCAGGCATGTCAAACTGACCCCTACCGCTATCTAACGCGTTACCAACGTCAAAACCCGCGCCCATTGCTTTAGGATCAGGTAACATAGCTGCTTCTGCTTGAGCCGCCGCTGAGTCTAACGCGGTTTGCTCTTCTTGTTTTTGTGCTTCTTGATCTGCTAAATACTCTTTTCGTGGTGCGCGTAAGGTTTCTACGCCTCCTTTAAAGGCGTCATAAAGCCGAGAAAATCCTGTTGGCGGAGCTAGGTTTTGTTTAATCCGGTTTGCAATTTCCGCGTCAGATATATTACGCAAAGAACCACCAAGTTGTTTACGGTACGCATCAATCTGGGCCTTAGTAACACTTTGATCTTGTGGAGATCCTCCACCCGCAAAAGCTACGATACCACCGCCAGCCATTCGGATTGGACCGCCTTGTTGTGCAGCCTGCATCATACGAGCATTTGCAACGCCTTGAGCTTGAGGAGGCATTCTACGTGGTGAAGCAGGTGACATACCTGCAAGGCCGGGAAGACCAGCAATACCTGCGGGTTTGCGAGGTTGTGCCTTTGCTAGTTGCTGCATATTTTTCTGCTGCATCTTTTGTTTTTGGTCTAACACGCCTTTTGTACGGCCCGCCAAATCACCAAGCGTGCTGCTCATCTCTTGTTTTGTTAGCTGTAAGGCTTCTTGTTCGCGCTGCTGCGCTATGGTGTTAGGATTCTGTTGCGCTTTCAACTGCATGTCTGCAGCTACGGCTTTCTTTTCAGACGTAAGTTTTTGCAACGCCAACAAATCTAGGAGTTCCTTATTAGCTCCATAACGTTGTTGCAACTTCTGAGGGTCGCCTCTGTAGGCATCCATGCGTTGTTCTATTTGTGCGTCTAAACCGCCGTCACCTAGAGCCATTATGTTTTAGCCTCATCTTTTTTGCCGTACAGTATATCGTACAAGTCTGTTAGACCACCTGCTCCAGCTAATGTCTCAGATAGGAAGCTAGGTTTAGAGTAAGAATAATTTTGCGCGGATATTGGCAGGCCACTTAACAAAGATTGCATATACTGCACTTGTTTATATGGAAAATCGCGCTCTTCTTCAAACTGCAGCCTGTCTGCGGTAATACCCTCAGATTCTATACCACGTTGCGCAGCACCCGCCTCGGCCTGACGAGCTAGAGCATTTAATCCATATGTATTCGCCGCATCCTGTGCCGTTTGTTGCCGCCCTTGCTCAACATTAAACTGGTTCATAGCCTGTGTATAAGCGTCTGAGTAACCTTGGCCCGTTATAGCAGATAAGTTTTGAGCTAGATTGCGGTTGGCTTCTGCATCGAACAGAGCTTGAGCAGAACCACCATAAGCCCCTGCAAACTTATTAGCGTTTTGTGCGGCGGTAATACCCGCTTGGCGACGAGCCTCGTCTAACTGTGGCTGTAAACCTGCCATAAGGTACGGATTCATATACTGTTGCGCTGTATCAGCCGTAAACGTCTGCGGTGTAAATGCGCCCATCTGGCCAGTAGGAACTGTTAAACCGCCGATACCGCCAAACGCTACATCCTGTAATTCAGAAGTGCCTGCTGTAAGTGGTCCTGTATAGGCTTGGTAGTCTTGGCTACCTAACGCTTGGCCTTTACCCAGCATATCGGTGACATAATCACCTGCCCAACTAGAAAGAGATGACTCGCCGCCAGTTGTGGTGCCTGCGGGTGCTGATGTATCTTCTGCCATAACCTACCTCACGCTGGTATAAATTTTTTAGGGTCTATCTCTTTACCCTGTTTCGTGTTGCCAGTGCGAGCTTTACGCACACGACGCATCATATCTTCAAGCACCTTAGCGCCTGCATCAGAGTTACCGTTGCCTAGATGACTTACTACGTCTGCAGGAATAACAAATTCACCATCACTAAGTCGCGCTTCCTGTACCCCGTCAATGTTTGCAGGTACTTTATCAGCCATGCCATCAGTGGCTCCGTCTAAATATTTGCCTTTTTTGAGTGCGGCTATCCCGCCTGCAGCCATTTCTTGTACGGGTTCAGGGACAGCTACTGCTCTTTTGCGCTGCTGCTGCGCAGGGTTTGCTAGGTTCAAAGCGGCTAGCCCTTCAGCTTCTTGTTCTGCTTCCGCACGCAGTGCTGCGTTATCTTCCCCACGAGGAGCGTAGCGCATGCCTGAAAAATACCGTTGACCCCCACTGCCGGGACGGCGATTGGGATCATATGTCTGCGGCACAGCTTGTTGAATGGCTTCATATTCAGGGATCTTACCTTGGTATCCCATACGTTCAGTGCTGCCTTGGCCTAAACCACTAAAAGCTAAAAGAGCGCCGCCTCCAAGCGCGCCTGCTAACCTCGTAGCAGGATCTGTTTTTTCATCAAGAAAATCAATGTCAGGAACATCAACCCCAGCTTTACCCATAAGGTCTGTAAACCAACTCATTTTAACTCTCCAAGCATCTTTAGTAGCATATCATTTTCATCCTCGACCTGTCCACCCTGCGCAAAACTACCAAAACCGCTCATTGGGTTTAACGCTTGTTGAGCAACATTGGCTTGATTACCTCCAAACGGAGACACATACCGACTAGCTTGCGCACTATCTCGAAAGATAGATTTAAAGTCATACGGCGTTATATTGCCTACTGGATCAGGCGTGGTGACAGTAACACGTTGCCCACCAATATCTTCAGCTTGTCCTAGTAGTTGCATGAGATTATTCACGTTCTGCTGTTCGGTTTGAGCGTCTATTTTTGTGTTAAGTTGGGTATTGAGCTGAGTGATTAAGTCTTGTGTTGTCTGCGTGTCTTGCTGCTGCTGTTGGTATAAGCCTGTTGCAGGGGTAAACATAGACGTATCTGCAAGGGTGACATCTTCCTCGCCCTGTAATGCTGTTTCTAACAGGGTTTGGTCATTTATGTCAACGATACCATCTCCGGTGACATCATACTGCGTAATTAACTCTTGGCTGACATTTTCTTGCGCTATGAGATCAATTACAAAGTCTATATCTGTTTGAGTGACATCTCGTGCGGGCTTGCCCACATATTTTGCGATTGTGTCTAACTCATTACCAAGACTAGCTTCTACGTCACTTATAGCAGTTGTAAAACTTTCCGTTAATTCGTCTTTAGTAGTACCAAGTTCCGCGAGTATATTTGTTTCTGTAGTGCCCAGCGCGGTGGATAATTCCTCAAGTGCAGTGTCGACATCGCCATCATTCTTTTCAATTAATTCAGTTAGGCGTGTCTCTACGTCACCAATTTCTGTGGTTAAACCTGCTACATCCTCGGTAACCTCCGCTACATCTTCTTTTACCTCTGCAATGTCCTCGGCTACAGCGTCTATTTCACCACTAAGCTCTTCTTTCGTTAAGCCAAGCTGCTCCAACATGGCGTCTTCAGTAAGCCCAAGATCAGTGCTTAATTTATCAATAGCTGCTTGTAAGGCTTCGTCTTTTGTAGCGCCTTTTTCAAATTCAGCATATATACCTGTAGCCTCTTTAGATTCATCCGCTTCGGTATTAGGGTCATCTACTATCGCTGGAGAACCTATAATAGATTTAATGATGTTGAACGTAGCTGTAGGTGCATAAGCACCAAGTTGCTCTCGTTGAAACGCTTCAAACCCTGCAGGGTCGTAGTCTTCAGACTCAGGGTCGTACTGCCCTACAAACCGATCTACGTCTTCTTGTGTTACGTCTACAAGACCCAACTCTTCGTAGGCTGCACGTACTTCACCAGCGTCAAAGAACCTTGGGTCTACAAACTCGTCGATGGCGGCTTTTTGTGTAGTCTGGTAGTTTTCGTCATTTACCTGCCCAGCAAACGCTGCAATATCTTCCTGTGACGGTTGATACCCGATAGCACTTAGGAACTCTTCTGCTTCTGCTGCGGTTACCTGCCGTGGGTCAACGTAGCCACCGATAGCACTTGTCTGCGTTTCTTCTGTCTTAGATGCCACAAACTGCGCAAGTTCTTCTGGGGTTGCACTATATCCTGTATCTGCAAAGAACTGTGTAGCTTCTTCTAGGGTGGTCGCTAACGGGTCGTATTCTGCACGCGCTTCCGATAGTTTTTCGGACGCGTAATTCTCTGCTACACCTTGGCCTACATATGTGGCCGCTAGGGCGTCAGTTAGGGTAAGCCCTTCTTCATCGGCAATGGCCTGCACTTCTTCACGGGTTACCTGTCGTGGGTCTACATAAGACGCGATAAGTCCAGACTGTGTGGTTTCTTCAACCTGCGCAACAAATTGCTCGACCTGTTCATCTGTTGGTTCATATCCAAGATTTGCAAAAAATTGCCGCGCCTCTGTATCCGTGACTTGCCGTGGGTCTACGTAGGTTCCAACACCTGTTTCTGTAGTAGTCGCAAAGTCTTCTTCGCCTTGACCTACAAAATCCGCTACTTCTTCATCGGTAGCCTCATACCCTAGCGCATTAAACAATGCCTTGGCTTCGTCTGTGGTAACCTGCCGTGGGTCAACAAACTCTGCAATGGCGGCTTTCTGCTCTTCTTCGGTCTTAGACGCAACAAAGTCTGCAACCTGTTGGTCTGTAGGTGTGAACCCTTGAGTCTCAAAGAATTGTTTGGCTTCCGCAGTGGTAGTCGCTAGTGGGTCAAACTCGGCGGTAGCTGCAGCAAGTGTAGATTCTTGATCTTTTTGCCCAAGATACGTAGCGGCCAAGGCTTCTGTAAGTGTAAGTCCTTCTTGATCTGCGATGGCTTGTACTTCGGTCTGTGTGACGAACCGCGGGTCCACATAATCGGATATGGCTGTCTGCTGCTCACTTTCCGCTACTTGCGCAACAAAGTCTGCAACCTCTTCGTCGGTAGGCGTATACCCAAGGTCAGAGAAGAACTTACGAGCTTCTGCATCAGTTACCTGTCGTGGGTCTACATACAGCGCCGTAGCGTCTTTCTTGTTAGTCTCGAAGTTTTCAGTGCCTTGCCCAACGTAGTTAGCAACTTCTTCATCTGTAGGTTCGTACCCTTGATCTTCAAAGAACTTACGAGCTTCTGCTCCGGTTACCTGCCGTGGGTCAACGTAAGACGCGATGGCCTCTTTCTGATCGGTATCTGGGGTTGCGCCCATATACGAAGTGATTTCTGCTTCTGTCGGTGTATAACCTAAGTCGCCAAAAAACTGTTCGGCTTCTGCGCGGGACGTACCTTGTGAATCGTACTCGGCTGATATTTCCGCAACGGCTGCGGCTTCGTCTTTCTGACCTACATATGCCTCCGCCTGTTCATCAGTTAATGTAATGCCTTCTGCTTCTGCTGCGGCTTTGACCTCACCAATATCAAGATACATACTGTCAAAGGCTTCTGCGGCTTCTTCTGCAGCGGCTTCTTCGTCTTTTTGACCTTCATAATCGTCAATTTGTTCGTCGGTAAGTGTAACACCTGCGGCAGCGGCAGCGGCTTTGACCTCATCACGATCAAAGTAGTATGGATCAATAAATGTCTCTAGTGACTTATCTAACTCTTTCTGTGACTTGTTACCCCCAAACTGTTCATACGCCTGCGCTGATAACTCCTCTGTAGGGTTAAACGCAGGATTAATAGTTTTTAGCGTGTTTGAAATTTCAGTTTTGGTTACAAAATCGTTATTATACGCAACATTGCCAATACCTGCAATCGTATCTGTATCAAAACCCAGACCACTTAGCGTGCTTACAAGTTCAGTAGCGTTACTATCTCGCGGATTATCAGGCACTGCGCCCCAAGAAGAAAGACTGTTTAGAAGCCCTGTGTAGGCTTTTTCTTCTAACGTTTTAGGTTGGTATGAATTGAACGGGTCAATTATATTTGTTGTAGTAGAAGCAACGGAGTCTGCGATTTTACCCGCAAGGGCTTCGCTAACAAACGCTCCCGTTGCATCCGCCAGAGTATCCATGTCCATACCCAACACAAAATTAGCAGCATCTCGAACAAACGCCCCCTCAAAAGTACCCTGTGCCCCCTCTGCGATTGGGCGCAACAAGTTTCCTGCCGTCCCTCGAATTAACGCGTCCGTAGATCCTGTGGCCCCTATTTTAGCAATGTTGTGACGTAAAATTTCCTGTGATAAAAATGCTTTTGTTTTTTCTACATCCCCACCATACTCAGAAAGGACTTGTTGGTATTTAGCGTTATTTTGAAGCTCTCCTGAATTAGCAAGCTCATCTACTAACGCCGATGCTTGGGCTTCTGCTCCCGATATTGCTTCTCCTGCGCCGACAATACCAACTGCCCCCAGAACCCAAGGGTTTTTTGTAAGTGCTAGTGCTATAACATCTGGAATTTCCCCCGCAGCTTCGCCCGTAAGATTGCGTACCCATGCTTCAAGAGTGCCCGTTACTTCAAAATCTTCTGGTAATTTACCCGTCATAGCCGCTTCTTTTAGGGCTTCTCGCTCCTCAACGGTTAATGTTTGCGCATCCATGTTATCGGCTAGCGTAAGTAACCCGTTAGATACAAAATCATTTGCGTCTTCTAAAAAACTATTTTCTGTAGTAAAGCTGCGCATGCGGGCGGTAAATTGGTCTTCGTCAATGAGTGTCATGCCTTCTGGAAGCTTGCCAGTCATAGCATAGTTTGCGATCTCTTGGTCTGTAGCGCCTTTTTCTTTCATTATCTGTGTATATTCTACGCTAGCAGCTAGTTCGTCCAAGGCTGTTTGCGCAGCGCGAACGCCTCCAGATATACCTGCCTCTACTTCCTCAACAAATCCTGAAGTAGCTCCAGATTTTAAAGCTCTACCTATCGCGGTATCTGCAAACCAGTTAGTTAAATCTATGCCTTCGTCAGGTAGATACCCTGAATATGCATGGTGAGCTTTTTCCTCGCTAGATAGATCACTTCTTGCCCCAACAAACTCTACTTTTTCAGGGCTTCCCGTAACAAAATCTTTAGTTTTAGCTTCTGCCAAATCCAGTTGGTTAACAAAAAACCCTTTTTTATCTAAGTCTACAAGATCGTATAGCTGCAGGGTTTCTCCGATAATGTTGTCCCCAAAACCAAGTTCGCGGGCTATTTGCGCTGTTATTTCATCGCCTTCTTTTAAACCATCCACACCTGTATCAAGCTCAGGACGTTCTCCAAAACTGGGCATAGCAGGCATAGTGGGACGCCCGTACTTATCTACGCGTGTATCTAAACCGGGCAGAGTACCCGGTAATTCGTCAATCTCATCTCCTCGCAGCTTCAATATAACGTCTTGATATTGCCCTGCTATTGACGCCGCTATTGCTGCATCGCCATCTGCTTGATTGCTTAGGTAGTGGGTAGCGGCGTTTTCATCGGCTCCTAGCTGCAGCACACGTTTATATTCTTCAGGGTCAAATGTGGGTCTTATCGCGGTCGCTACCGCCATATCCGCAGCGGAAATTATAGGTTTAAACCCATCTCCTAAATCATCTATGTCGGACAAAACAAAATTTGTAGCTTTGTCATACTCACTTTTTGCTTCGGTGTAGGTGGTTTGTGTAGATTCGTACGCAGTTTTAGCAGCGTCATATATCGGTTTATATGTGGCTATATCAGCTTGGTACTGCGCCGCCTGATCTTTGTTTTCAGCAATATAAGTATTCAGGTTGTTCTGCGCTGTTATTGCTGCATTGTATGTAGTTTCATCATTGGTATCATTATAAATACCTTTTAGCCTGTTATATTCGTCCAGCAGGCGTTTTTCTTCATTGGCTATAAAATTATTACCCGTTACTGCACGGTTATAATTGTCGATAGCGGCTTCGTAATCTTCTGACGCCTTAACATACGCACCGCCAGCCTCATTCATCGTTTCAGCTTTTTCTTCTAACTCGGGCGTATTGTTAAATAGGTCATCAAGTTTGCGGTTTATGTTCAAACCTTCTGGAGAATTTACCCAGTCTTTCATTTCTTTTTCAGCATTTACTCGGAACGATTCAAAGAATGCATCTGTAGGATCTCCACCCTCAAAAGCCGACTGCATACTACGGCCTAACGCGTCAGTGATAAGTGTAGCTTGGCGTTCGTTGAGGCCCATAGAGGTTTGAAGTTTTTCCGCTACAGGTATAACTGCTTGCCCGTACCCTTTTACCAAACCTGTTATGGCTTCAGCGGTAACATCTCCACCCTCAATAGCAGCAGTGACACCCGCAGTAATAGCATCTTGCACACCGCTGGATAGATCCTCAAATGCAGTCCCATCTAAACCTAAACTGTCATCAATTTTACCTAAGACCGACCCCACACCAGCGGATACGTTACCCATAAGGAACGAGTTAGCTATCTCCTGCGGACTTTTTCCGTGCACCAAAGATATAGCCGCGTTCTTACTGCCTGCACCTATAGCGTTCGCCACCGCAGGATTAACTAAGTTACCCCCTGCTTGATTGGTTAGCTGCTGTAACGCCTTGTTTGCTTGGTTCCCTGCTATATCGCCAAGCTGTGCTCCCGCATAGGTAAGCACCATGCCTTTAACGGCGTCTTCAATGCTACCGCCTTGTGCTACAGTGTTTGCCCCTTGCACCAGCGATATAGCCCACGGAGGCATGCCCGCCATAGTCATCGCAATGGTGCCCAGTGTGCCAATAGGGTCTTCTTCTATAGCCGTCGCTATGTTTTCAACGGAATCGACTAAATCAACCTCAAGGAGTTCACCCGCGTCAAACGGGTTAAGATCAATCTCCCAGTCTAATAAGTCTATGTCCCCCAAATCTATTTCAAGGGGTCCGCCGGGATCGTCAAATGGGTTGAGGTCAATTTTTGGTAGCTTAATCCCCATTACTATTCTCCCCGTTTAACTTTATCGTCATGGCGTACACATCTCCACCTCGTGACTTAACCAATTTCATAGGGAACTTTCGTGCTAATAGTTTTATTATTGGAACATATGTACTGCCTGCTACAGTTGCAGTGTAATAATCCATCTTTCGACGGCGCAACGCATTTAAATACTCAGTGGCGTTGTTTATAAAATTTTTGGCGGTATCCACGTTATACAAATACCCTACAGCCACATCTAGTTTTTTATGTTTGCCTTTACCTGTAAAAAATACCGTGTTGCCAAATTGGTCTATGGTATACTCGGGAGTTTGTGCAGCTTTTGCCAAAGCCAACATCTCAGCCTGTATCTGCTGATTGGACATATTTCTAGCGTTATCAGCTAAAGACTTTCCAACAACATCAATACCGTCCAACATTTCTTGTTTACTATCTATAACTGTTGACATTACACATTACTCACGAATGATACGTCGATGGACGCGGATGGTATACCGGGGTGTGGGGATGTAGCTGCCTCGGTATGTAGGTTTAACTGAGTATCTCCTGTAGCCCAATATACTTCTATATAATCGTTTGCTGCAAGTGACACGGCGAACCCCCAGTGTATAACGTAGTCATCGTTACCTTTTACGTCGAACATATGCCCCGAATACGCTATCGCACTACCGTTCTTTTGCTCCCAGACAGTTACAGGCGTCTCACTAGAGTTATTGTGTTCTAACTGCAGTGTAACGTCAAACTTGTATATGCCGGGATTTTGTACGTTTATTCTGCTGTTGTTTGATAGTGTAATCGCACTGTTGTATGAGGTATTATTAAACGTAACTGCGTATCCTGTGTTTGTAGACGAAGCTGTTTGGTCCTGTGTACTATAGAACGCTGCGCAGGGGTTATACAAAAACTTACCCCCAACATCAGTGCTAAGTAACGTGTTTAACGAGTTTACAAGGCGGTTAAAAAACAAACGTAGCACGTTGCTGCTCTGGTCCATATACGGACGGTCATATCCTTCAGGTGCTAGCGGTAGCGCGGGTGTAGCTACCTTATCTATTTCGTTAGGCATTACCGCCTCCCGTCAGGGCGCATGTCAATCCTCGGTGCGCCGAGCTGCCATGTAACACCTTCTCCTGTGGACTCGACCTTCATAGCAAGCTGCCTGCCGCGCACGCGAGTGTATATCTGCCCTGTATACGCTTCTACAGGAAGCACAGCCGTACGTGTTATCGTACGTGAATTACTGCCACCTTCAGACAAAGGACTGTTGTAGCCAGACCCAGAATTGGCAAGTGGTAGTAACGTCATCGTCGCACTGGGGGAGCCTGTTGTAGACCCGTCAAACCGTATGTCAGGCAATATGCGCCATATAAATGCAAACTGATGGCCATCTTCTAAGTCAAACTCTGCAGAAGCAACAAACGCGTGTATGGCTGCGGTGGTAGCTGTTTCGTTGTCATCTACACCTTCTTCGTGGTTTACGAGGTTATATGAGTATGTAGCCGCTAGCGGGTTACCTCTTAGCCCTGAATCAAGCCAAGCAGTACGAGCCATTGTGCCATAATACCAAATGTCTTCAAGATAGTTATAGACCACGTAACGGTCTATATTTGTTTGGTCTGTAGAGCAGTAGAACCACCACACTTCGTGGTATGACTCGTTAGTACCTGCAAATACTTGATCGTATTGTTGCTCGTTGAAGTCACCAAAGACAAACTTACGCAGATCACAGCGCAGGGGTTGGGTACGCCCGTCATACTTGTAGAACTTATCTTTACCCATCCAGTAGGCTACGCCATTAGCATAGGCTACACAGTTTTGTGATGCTGTAGATATGTTTTCACCAACAAGCTGCGCAGACCACACCACAGGAGCGCCCACATATTGTAGCGAATAGAGGGCCGCGTCAGTCCAAACCAGCACCTCCTGTCTAGCTTGTTTAGAGGCTATAATCTCGGTGCCACGAGATAACGTAAGGAACCCTGCCTGTGACGTAACAGAGGGTGTCCAATCTACTACGCTACCTTGATCCGACCATCGCACCAACATAGGATTGACTGTGGAACCACCAAACTCATTTGCACCGAACGCAAACACAAAACGGTTAATGTCAGATACTTCTAAGATACGTTGGCTTGTGGGTACATTGCTTGCGCCACTAAGGGTTGATAATGCTACACCGCGGGATGTTAGTCCGCTAGTTGCATCCCAATAATATATCGGCCCTCCGCGAGGTCCAAAAACAAGGTCTTCGCCAAAATTAGACTGGCTCCAAAGCCTGATTGCATCTGTAGATGTGTCACCTACACCCCACAGACCAGAACCCCAAGAAGAAGCACCCCAACCTGTAAGGGGGATAGCAAACGCAGGACCGATGTTAATCTGATACGCCGCTGTAACCGTACCACCACCTGTTGCACTAGAAGACGCCGCGGAACCCGCGTCTATTGTATATTCGTTGGTAGTGGTAGTAAGAGTTATCTGGTATTCACCGTTTAGCGTAAGCCCACCTACAGCACTGGCTCCGCTGTATGTAACAAAATCTCCGTCTGTGTAGCCACCATTTGCATCGGTAACCGTAACGATGGGAGAACCTGAAACTGTTTCAAATGGGTTTGTAAGCGTCACTGTAGCGCGTAATGGGGTGATGTCGTTATACGCCCCACCGTTCTCAATGTAGTATTTTAGGTTAGTGCCAACGGCGATAAGGTTCTGGCTACCTAGCGTTACCCAATTCCACAATGACCTGCACACCCCTTGGAACGTGGTAGCAGATATACGTTGCCAACCACCTATCTTCTCAGGTGTGCCCTGCCGAAAGCGTATCTTATCGCACTCGTACCAGCCACCTTCGCTTGTGTAGCGTGTGTTTTCGCGGTTCACACCAGACTTTAAAAGTAGCTTCTTTAGGGGCATGTTACACCTTAGTCTATAAGTTCAAAATGAGGACCGTCAATAAATGGCCTGCGCCCCTGTGACCTGCGAAGATCAATATACGCATTCATAGCGTCTTCCATTGTGCCGTTCCATTTACGAATGTCCATAGGGTACGGCATTTCAGGTGTGCCCCACGCTGCCCCCCAACATATAGGAACTCCTAATTGCGTAGCTGCTTCTTTGATCGCATCAGCAAGGTCATCATAGATAGAGAGTTCCCAGCTTGCCCTGCCATTTATATATGCCATGATATCGAAAGCCTTGCCTTCAAGGTGCTTGGACTTCATCGTCTGACTAGCGCCCTTAGCAACAAGTTCTTTCTGCTGCTCTATAGTTCGCATACCCTGTACTACTCCAAAGTCTGTTTTGGTCAAGGTTATAGCCATTTTGATTACAGCCTGTAGACGGTCATCTATACCTTCTAAGCGATCAAGGCTACGTCTGCTTAATTTAAACTCGCTCATGCTACTTCCTCTTAAAAAATGCCTGTGCTCCGCGCACACCAAAACTGGCTGAAATTGCAATTCCAAGGCTGTAAAAATACCAGTCGGGAGCTTTTGAAAGCTGCTCAAACCCACGATCAACCCAGCCTTCAGCGCCGGGAATAAACGCTAAAATCAATGGAATAGACAGGACAATAACGAACCACTCGTCTTTCCAGCTTGACTTTGCGCCCTCTGCCATAATGCGTTCCCAGTCAGCAACACTTGTCTTTTCAGACAGCAGTATTTGCGCTTTCGCCTTTGCCTCAGTTAGCTTTAGCTCCGCAGCGGCAGCGTTCTTATCGGCTTTGCCTTGTAACCAAGAGCCTGCAAGGTTTGCTATCGGTCCTAATGCAGCGGTAAAGATACTCATTTTTCTGAACTCAGCCATACGGCTATCGTGCCTGTCATCGCACCACTAACAACGCTAATCATAGCACTCTGTTGAGTGCTTAGATCGTCCAACGTCATCCCCCAATTAATTACACGAATGTACATGATGGTCATAACCAACATCATAATACGCGGCATAAGCCGATACTGAAGAATCTTTTCAAAGGTATTCGCCATGTTACACCTCTATGTTTAATTTTGTGCCTTGCGGCCTATCTGCATTGGTCTTGCGCCCAAACCTATCATAACTTTCCTGTAAGTCCAATCTTTGCTTTACAAGAGCCTCTAAATGGCTGTGATTGGCCCTGTGTTCTTTTTCTACACGTTGCTCCACCAGATGCGTTTCTATACGCTCACGCGCCCTTGTTTGGGCGTGTATGTCGCTCCCCACGTTAAATGGTGCACTACCCACTCCTGATACACCGTCAGCCATTATATACGCCCCTGTTTTGCCAAAATTATGACGACAGTAATTCCAAGCATTATAGAAACGATAATTATTGCGCCGCCATAAACAATAATACGCTCAACCATCTTCGCTTTGCGTTTCTTTTCCGCTTCTACCTTTGCTTTGCGATCCTTCCTAGCTTGAACACGTATAGCTTGTAGTTCACCCCACGCACTAAAACCTCTGGTTGCAATGACGATCTGACGAAGCTCCTCCTCGGCATCCTTGGCCCTTTGCAAGTTCACAAACGTCTCCATCGCATTTTCATCCGATCCTGAGAACAAACTGTTTTTCTTTTTCTCATGGGCAGCGCGTAAATCATCAACGCCATCAAAAAACTCACCAATTTGTTTAGTGACGTTAACGAGTTCCTTACCCGCAGAAACAGCAGATTTTACCGCCGCTAGTGCTGTAAATGGGTCTATCATACACGTTCACCTACCTTGGCCCAAACGGGGCATCCACTATTGTAAGGCACACGTATAACGTGGGGGTAATGATAATAAAATTTAGATACCTCTCTAGGGCATCTATAGACGCAGGCGGTGTACAACTCGCCGTATGTGTGTACCCCTACCAGTATAGCGGTAAGCGCACATATCATGTTATCGCTCCATTAAGCGATCTATTTTTTCTTCGATGCGGTCAAACCGTGCAACGATCTGACTCATGACAGTCGTGCTGTCGGCTTTAGTGACGTATTCTTTCGCCATTTCTTCTCTTGTTTTATTCAAGAGAATTTGAACGCGCCCAAGTTCGGCGTGTTGAGCTTTTAACCACCAACCGATACCGCCTATTGAAGCGGCTAATCCTACATTTATGAGCGCGTTCAGTTCCATTAGTTTACAACTTCTGCCTCTTCGACTTCCTCTGGATTTTCCAAAGCGTCCGCCAAGAGTTCAACAAACTTCTGACGGCCTACCGCAAGCTGGTCCAAGTTGAACTGAGCGTTATCCATTTTACGCCCTAGATCGTTTACATGGTTCAGCATTGATTTTTGTTTATCCGTCATGTCTTCGACAAAGTATTCTGTGTCGTTGACTGTAATTGGGGTCTTTTCATTTTTTCCCATTACGAGTCTCCTATGTTTAAGTTTAAATTATGACCACGGTAGGGGTTCTACAGTGGGGCTTACGGGAGGAGTAATCATAGAGTTGATTTGCCCTTCCACATTCGCTTGAGTGTTGGCAACTCCCTGTTCACCAAGCTCGTCTTGCACCCAGCCTAAAACCTGCGCTTCTGTTAGATTCGCGTATGGTGTAAAGGTTTCACCCTCCTGTGAAAACGTACTGTTGCCGTCAATACTTGCGGTGTTTGTACCGTCTGTACCTGTTAGTGTCCACATTACCCTTACCACAAAATCTGGTTCTGGGGTGGGCATTGTGGACATACTGTTTATCGTCCAAGTGTAAGTAATAGCCATGTCTTTCTCCTTTTCTGACTTTTACGGGTTTTCTAAGGCAGTGATCCGTGCCTCTAGTTCTTGAATAGTTTTAACAAGCAGTGGTACTAATTTTGCCTGATCGATGCCTTGCATTACTGCGTTACCATCTGCATCAACTTCATCTTTAGTCCCTGAGATTGCCTCTGGAACAACTGACTGAACTTCATGTGCTAAGAAGCCATCGACTGTAGTGTCTGCATCAGCAATAAAGTTAAACCGTGCAGGTTTAAGCTGCTTAAGGCGTGTCGTTGCATCCCATGTGTAGTCTACGTTTTCCTTAAGGCGATAGTCAGATGAGGTGACGTAGGAAGTAGATGAACCAGATGTTTCAATATGCCCAACCTGTCCGTTTCCATTAATAAATTTAATTGCACCTGCATAAGTGCTTGTCAGAGTGTTAGCAATCGAAATTGACCCGCCATCTGGGCCACTCAGACCTATACTAATTCCCTCTTGGCTAGATGAAGGAATAGCAGGCGCACCAAAAAGCGCAGTCCCACTGCTGTTTACAACAACCCTAGGATTACCATCCCCATCGGACAGCACGATGTTGTTGTTTGAGGTGCGGATGTCTAGGCCGCCACTGTTGCCGTGAAATGCTCCTACAATTGTATTTTTATTGCCAGTTACATAATAACCTGCATCTTTACCCAAGAATGTGTTTTCTACTCCAGTAATATTACTATAGCCAGCGTCGAAACCAATGGCCGTATTGTTAGCGCCAGTAGTAGATCTTAACGCATTCTTACCAACGCCGACATTGCCTGTGCCGTTTTCTATTTCAATGGAGCCACTGAGGTGGATGTCTTTAAAACGGTTAAGAGGTTCGCCAAGACTAATAGTACCATTGACACTTGCCCCTGTTGAGGGGTTTCTTGGCATTATCACATTGTCATCATCATAGAACCGAAGACCTGTTGAACCTGTACCAATAGTG
>Ga0187217_1000504_pt1 | contig 16339 bp, 25 predicted proteins | sample 15SPOviralmetaG_FD_130165 | JGI IMG/M metagenome (GOLD analysis project Ga0187217, IMG submission 130165) | Marine viral communities from the oligotrophic San Pedro Time Series (SPOT) site, San Pedro Channel, CA, USA - 15 SPOT_SRF_2010-09-15... | ecosystem: Environmental > Aquatic > Marine >... | reverse complement strand
GTTATTTTTACGCCATTACCATCTTGTTTTACTTTTCCAGTTCTGAACCATTTTTTAACACTACCAGCACCCCCTAAGTGTGCCGCAGCTAATAATCCTGATTCGGTGATTAATATACCATTTATTACTTGCCCATCAAACTTATCTATATATTTTTTAAGACGTTTTTTATTATATATAAGTAATTTTCTCATTGCTTCTTCCTGCAAATTAGGATTATTTAAAAACTCTTCTTTGGTGACTTTAATCTTTAATGTTTTTAATGTTGATTTACCAAATTGATATTTACCCATATAACCAAAACGGTTAACTACATGATATCTATTGCCTGATTCTCTATGACCTAGAGCAGTTAAAAAGGCCGTATGGCCTTTTATTTTAATTTCTTCTAGTTTAATTTTTGCATCTATCTTTACTACAGGGGCACTTAATATAGTATTAATAGGTGACTTTTTAGGACGAGTATAGTTAGTAAAAGCCATCAATAAGGATAAACCTAAAATAATAAACAGATTTTTAAATAAATTTTTCATAATTAAAATTTTGATTTCAAATAATCTAGAGCGTTAACAATTTTTTGACATCGCTCATAATCTTCAAAATCTTCCATGGATTGGAGATTTTGTTCTAAGGTTTCAACCATATCAACCCTATCGATCATAATATCATAAGTTATATCTTCATCTTTAGTATAAATTGATACTACTGGGATTTGTTTTCTTTTGGTTTTTAAGTTACCTAAAGCTATATCAACTATTAAGTCATGTAATTCTTTTGATTCACCCCCAAATATTTCCTCTAATTCTTCTGTTGTATCAAATTGCCAATTGTGTTTAAATTTCATATTTAAAAGTTTTTTAGAAAGTCACCTTTCATTGTTTTTGATTTTAATTGGTTTGCTTTTTCATCATTTTTAAGCATTTTATCAGTTAACTTTTCTAAATGCTTACTTTTTTGCTTATCATAATCCTGGGTAATCTTATGATGTTTTTTATTTATTGATCTGGCTCGCCTAGCTTTTTTCATATTCTAGATATATATTGGTTAACATCATCATCATTATCATCTAAGCCCAATTCTTTTAAACGCTGTAAATGATAATCATCTACTTCCCATTCTACTTTATCAGTTGTACCTATGTGTTCTTGATGTGATTCAATTTGTTTAACATCCTTCTCTGTAAATATATCTCCAACTGTAAGAAAATAGTGGTTATAACATAGTAACTCAATGTTATCGCGTGTGTAATTTGATTTATTATTATCTTTGAAGTGTAACAATAAGGGCATTTTATAATCGAGTACCCTACGTTCTTGGAAACCACACATTGAGCATTGCTCTGATAAATATCCCTCTTCTATTAAACGATACTTTATTTTTGCAGGAGAAAAGTGAGCTGATGATACTCTTCCTTCAATAATATCTAAAAGTGCAGGTTCTTTACCTGTACCCTTTAAAAATTTAGGTATACCTTTACCGCTTTGGTTTTTATGGCCCTCAAATATCTTATACATTTTAGCATACCTCTTATAATGTTGATAAGAAACATGCAAGTACCTTGCAGCGGCCATATTAGATTTAGTTTTTGCTTGAGCCGCCACTATCATTTCTTTAGATAATGGTTTTGGTTTGGGCATAACTAAGTTCTATCTTTATCTGTGTTGTTGATTATTTGAAATGGACCTTGTAAATTACGATCTTCTTTATCCATATTTAACATTTCTGCTTTAGCAGCATTTTTATCTCCACGTTCAAGTGCAGATGCTACTACAAATTCTTCATATTGGTCCTCTTCCATAATAATAGTTTCAGTCCAAGTATGATCACCTGATCCTCTCATTACGGGAATACCACGTTTAGTACCTACTGTTGAGCAGTTAACACAAACTTTATAACCAAATTTAGTTAACCTTAATTCGGGCATAGGAGAACTACATTTAATACAAGGAATCATTTTCATTTTAATAGGTGTTTTAATAGTCTGTCGCATAAATATATAACCTTTAAATTAGGTGTAAATATACGAAAGGTTTATCTATTATCCAAATTCTCTTTAAGTTTTTCGGATGGTTTTGGTACTGTAAAAAATATTTGGGATTTAGGTAAAGGTAAACCCCCCTTATGAGCTGTAAAAGATTCAGGTATAGTTTTTATACCTTTATCTCCATTTTGTCTAGCTTTAAATACACAATAAGGGGTACTTAATTGGTCTCTAATACTGTGATTTTGTAATTCGTTCCATACATTTTCTGATAATTGATTAGATTCATCACAGTTTTTCCTGATTAAAATGCCTGTTTCATAATGGTCATATTTATAAGGTAATCCTTCTTTAAAATATTTTTCCATTTGAGGGTTAATAATTGAGGGTTTATCTAAACCATAATAATAACACTGTAGCATTCCTTCTGAATATGTACTTTGTAGGTCTGTGTGGTGATGGATTGCAGTGTGGTACTCGCTTTGTAGAATGTAATCCACAATAGCCTTAGGTTCAACTTTAAAATAACATTGTGAATCCATCCATATAGTATGGGTAAAATTTTCTAAATATTGAGTTGGGTTCCATTTAATTTTTCTAGACATCATCCTAGGGGATAATCCTTCTTCAATAGGTATATAATGCACATCCCAAAATTTAGATTCTAGATCATCTCTATTAGTAAAAGCTACATAAGTAACATCATCTTTATTATGGTTAAAAGGATAAAATTCTCCTACATCCTTTAAATGTAAACTTTCATCTGCAAACAATGCTGTGTACACTGTTAATTTCATACCCTAATGTTTATTTAAACTTAATATATAATCTCTTAATTTATCTGAAGGGGACCAATTTAATTCTTTTAAACTATCATCATTTTCTCTTAATGTTTTTCTATAATTTCCGGATTGATTTGGGAGGGAGGTAAAATCAACTCCAAATCTTTCTTTAAACATTAAATAAACTTCATTAATAGAATAATTTTGTCCCGTTCCTAACTCCCATCCGTCTTTATGTTTAATATTTTTCATTCCAATTTTCCACAACCCATCTATAATATCATCAATATAAGTAAAATCTCTACGTTGTTCACCATCACCTACAATAGTTATTGGTTCCCCATCTCTAACCTGACGTCTCCATTTACCTATAACTGCTGCCCAATCTCCATCTACTATTTCACCTGGGCCATAAACATTATAAAAACGGACAATCTCAATATCCATCCCATAAGTTTTCCTATACATTTTGCATGCTTCTTCCCCCATATGTTTACATGCAGCATAAGGTGATTGGTATGGATTATGCCATCTAGAAGAAGAACCAGAGTATATAACTTTAGCTCCAATTAACCTAGCAAATTCACATATTCTTTGTGTTCCAATAGTATTAACCCTAAAGGTTTCATTTGGGTTATTAAATGAAGGTTGTATTCTGGATAGAGCTGCTAAATGGAAAATTAAATCAAAGTCTTTATCCATTAAGTTTATATTTTCAATATCTCCTATATGGTAATGACATCCAGGTTGTTCATTTTCTTTTAGACCTATTTCATAATTATCTAACGAATGAACATTATGTCCTTCATTTAAGAGTTTTTTAATTAAGGCAGTGCCTATAAACCCAACTCCCCCAGTAACTAATATTTTCTTTTTTGTCATAACAGTAATGCAAATGATTTTTGATGGCCTGGGTTTATTGTTATTTTTTTATTTAGGGTTTGGGCTGTTTCTTCGGCAAATCTTAGTTCTGCTTCTCTGTGGGTATCATCCATTATTATAGGGACATCAACATTAAATTTATCCCAATATTGTTTTATCCCTTCTCTATTACCCGTACCTCCAGGTCCATCTACAAGTAATAGACTATAACTAGAAGGAATATTTTTAAAAACTATATCAGAATCATACCACCCATTTTTAATAGGAGCATGTATGTAATTAGAATCCTCAGCATAATTAATCCACTTTTGGTCTTGTTCTATAGAATAAACAGTATAATACTTAGTTAATTCTTTTGTACCACTACCACTTCCTAGCTCTAATATTGTAGAATTAAATTCAATATTATGTATCACCCATAAAAACATTTCTGTAGAAATTGCGGAGTTGTTTAAATTGGATTGGTTTATTTTTATTTCCATAATTTATTTACTTACTGCTCTACCTTTATCTGCTTCCCAATCTTTTTCAGGCCGCACTATTAAATTTGTTTTCCATCCACCTTCTATTGTATTAAGTGGTGTATCTAATTCTTTAGCTAATGTTATTAGAGCATTTACATCTTTAGGGAAACAAGTACCACCATACCCCAATCTACCATCTGGTCCTGGGACATGCAAGTGGCTATCTCCTATTCTACCATCTGAAGCAAATCCATATAATGCATCTTCCCAATTTACTTCTAACTTATCAGCTAATAATTTAAATTCATTTATAATACTAACTTTAGTAGCAAAGAAAGTATTATTCATATATTTAATTAGTTCAGCAGTTGTTGGATCGGTTTCAATTATATGTCGATTCATAAACCTCTGCTCGAATAATTCTTTTACTTTTTTAGTATCTCTTTTTTCTCCTCCTAATACTATTCTTGCTTGAGTAAGCATATCTAACTTAGCAGTTCTCTCAGTTAAAAATTCAGGACAAAAAACTATTTCTAGATCAGGATACATTTCCATTAACTTCTTAGTAGTACCAGGGAGTATAGTTGACTTAATAATATAAATAGGCCCTTGAACTGCTTCTTTAAATACTTTATCTATAAATGAAATATCTTGGGATCCATCTTTTTTCATAGGTGTTGGAACACATACAAAAATAAAGTCACATTCATCTAATTCTTCTTTAGTATGGGTAGCTTTGAGTGGGTCAATATCATATATTCTTAAGTCTGTTGTTGGGGTAAAAGCAAATGCTTGACTCTCCCCTACAAAACCGTTACCTATAACTCCTACTTTAAATTTACTCATAACTTATTTTGTTCTATTTTAGAATATCTTTCATTTTGTTTTACTTGACGATCAATTGTTTTATTATGAGTAATACTAAAGCCTTCTTCTAAAGGTAACACTGCAAAAGTATCGTATCCTTCTACCATACCATGGACTTGATGTCCTGACCATTGTATTTTAGGATTATTTTTATAAATTCTTTTTTGTTGATCTGGCCAATTAACCCATCCTTTTTCATTAATATTCCACCCCCAGATATTAATATAAGATTGGGTTAATCCTTTTACTATGTTTTTTCTAGGAACTACCAACATATCAACGTTATTTGAATCTAGTATTGTTTTTAAATTCTTTACTAAAAACTCATTAGGAATCTCATCAGCATCTATTTGGAATATATAATCTCCTTTACATTCGCTTCCTAAATAATTTTTATTCTCCAAAAAGTTTTGTTTAAAATCAAATGGGAAGGCACTTACTTTATCTTGGTGTTGGTCTAGTATATCTAATACCTCATCTGTAACTCTATTTTTATCATAAACAATTACTATTTCATCATCTTTATCAATTATAGGAGATAAAAACTCTATAAGATATTGAAGTTCTAAATGCTCATTACAAACTGTTATACCGTAACTTATTTTCATTATAGATTTATATTTACAGGATTAATGAATTCATTTTCATTTTTTTTATGGAATTGTAAGCTGTAAGAATGGGGAGTTACAAAAGAAGGTAATGAGATTTCTTTTTTTGATAAATGACCATTCATGTAGGGGATAGCCATTAATTTTTCCTCATGTATTGAATTACCCTGTTTATCCTTAACTATTAAAATAGCATAATCAAATTCACAAGAACATCCAACTTGGCTTCTAACTTCATTCCATTTAGATGACCAATCTAAATTAAGTGGGGTTGATATTACTGACATCGATTTAAAGTTTATATTATTTAATTTTTGTTTTCTTCTGTTACAACCACAATCCTCCTTACCTCTTAATTTAGCTATATACATAGCTAACCTTTTACCTTGGCCTAAAGTAAGTATAGATATTATTTTTTCTATTAAATTTCCTAATTTCATGGTATAACTTGAATATACGATAAAGCTTCTATAAAATCACGTTCTTTAAAATATTTTACAGTAGACATATCAGTTTTATATCCTTTTTCTTTATCTTTAATAGCTTTTACTCCAGCCCAAGCCCAATCATTACGGCTACTTCCTATAGCAAATACTGTTCCCTTATCTTTTACATTAATGTGGGTGGGCATCCAAATTTTTCCAGTTTCCTCTTCTTCATCCATTAATTCTTTATATAATTCAGGAAGAGTTTCTATTTGCTCATTATAGAATGTATTATCTTTTTTTATTATACTATTACTTTGGAAACCACAACCATAGCATAATTCTATCTTTATATCCTTTGTAACTTCTTGGACATAACAGGCATCAGAACCACACCTAGTACATTCTTTCAAATCATCGTATTGCATATTATAATTTTTATAAAGTTGGTAATTCTAATTTAGGTAAATTAAAATTTAATTGAGTTGCAAAGTTTGGAACATATTTTTGTAGTGTTTCATCTACTAATTCTTCCATTTTACTATAACTAAAATTAGATTTACTAAAGTTCTTTTGTTTTTTAGATTTTAAATTATATTGTTTATACTTTTTATAACAAGATTTTAGGTTTTGATTTACTGCAGGTAATGAAGGTTTAAACCATTGGGCTTCTTCTATTAACCAGTTATTAGCAGCACTTTTATGTACATTTTCTAATTCCCCAGGAAGTAAAGTACTAAAATCAGGTTTTAAAAAATCCAAATGTCCTGACCATCCTGATGCTATTATAGGTTTGCCTGTAAGGCTAAATTCTAGTAAAGGACGGCCATATCCCTCCCCTTTTGTTAAGCTAACCATTGCTTTTACTTTAGGATGGTTATATAATTCATTCATCTCTTGGTCATTAAATTCTCCATTAAGTAAATAAATATTGGGTAGTGAAGATGAGTTAATTGTATTTTTAATGGATTTAATTTTATCTAAAATGTTTTCTCTACTCATATAAGATGCTACACCCATTGAAGCTTTTAAAATTAAAGCAGGTTTGGTTTTTGACATCCCTTTAAATGATTCATAAAATGATCTAATTAATACTGCTAAATTTTTTCTATCATGACCATATTCACCTTGAATCCAATGTCCTACATTTAAATAACAAAATGATTCTTTAATATCCTCTAAATTAATTGTTTTAATTTCACCACTTGGGATTGATTTATAAACATCCAAATTTGCCCCTTCAAATATTACTTCTATTGGCTTATTTAATTGGATATGCTCTTCTAATGCTTGGGTTTGTTTATTTCTTTTTTCAAAATTCATGCTTTCAAACATTCCCTTAGCAAATGTAGATGAAACCCAATTTAAATCCATTCTATTTAACCCTTGGATCCATTCAGGTTTACATACTGTAGCCTCAATACCCGCAGTACATCCTATATTATATTTTCCAACGGGTTGAAATTCATTTGGTATTGTAATTTGCATCCAAATATCGGGTTTAGATTCTAATTTTTGGATTTGTAAACTTAATAAAAACCCCCATTCAGGATGATCTTTACAAAAGTCCCAAGAGGTATTTCCCCACCTCTGAGCGAGTAGTTTTACATCATACCTTTGGGTATTAATAATAGACTTGACAATATCACGAGAACGAGCTCCATACCCTGAATAGGTATCAAATGGGCAGCTAATTACAAAAACTGGTTTATTCATTAATAATAAATTTTATGTTTTAAAAAATTTCCTTTAAATTCTGTGGCGTTAATTAATTCATACTTTTCTCTTGGCTTCCAAGTATTAAACAACTCATCAAATGCTTCCATTACTCTATTGGCTTGATGTTTAGATGTAAATCCAGCTTCATTACTAATAGCCCATTCTCTACCTTTTAATCCCAACTGTTTTCTTTCTTCTTTAGGTAAATTATAAACTTCAACTAGTCTTTCAGTAGCATCTTCCCATTTACATCTATCATCAAAAATATAGGGGGTTGGGGGAGAACCTTGGATGGATCTACAAGCGGGGTAAACAGGAAATGCCCATTCACCATGCTTTTTGTAGGTGCTTTTATGGTTAGAAGGGACATCTGGGGAGGGGGTAAACCATTTTCCATTTTCGTCAGTAAATCTCATTTGGTCTTGCATCCCCCCCGTTGTATTAGCAATAATGGGGGTACCAGCTAAAATAGCTTCAGTAATGGTTAGCCCCCAACCTTCGTTTGAAGTTAATAATATTTGGACATCAGCAATATTATATAAATAGTTTAATTCCTGTTGGGATAATTTTTGATGTGAAAATTTTATAGCATTTGGGTAATTTTCATCAAAAAAATATTCTTTTACTTTATATAAATCGGTACCAGCATCAGTAACTGCCTCTGTATGTAATACCATTTTACATTTATCAGCCTTTTCTTTAGGAAGTGTATCTAAAAATGCTCTAAAGGCTAACATTGTATCTGGTATTTGTTTTCTCCTAATATTTCTAGAATTAAAAAATACGATAAATTCTGGGATGTCTTTATTAAAGAAATTTATTTTAAATTTTTTTAATTCTTTATCTTCAGGGTTTATAGGTTTATAAATATCTGGGTTTAAACCATGAGGAACGTATTTAAATACTTTATTTTTAGCCTTATTACCTAATACAATTTTATTTATATTGACGGTTTGTTTTGAAATCCCCATTAATAGATCACATGCCTCATAGTATGCTTTATTATACATTGGAGCAGGATAATCATCCCAAATATTTAAATACGTAATAGGAATATTTTTACGGATTTCATGTTCCATATTAAACACCCAAGTAAAATACCTTGGGTCTGTAATAAGCATAATAGCATCTGGTTTTTCTATCTTCAATATTTGTCTAAGCAAATCAGGGGTTCCATAACCATTTGTAGGGTATAAAACTACAGATGCATCCGGGGTGTTAGTATTATCAATAATGCTTTGACTTAAATCAATTTTTTTCCCAATATCAGGATGTTTAATAGCTCCAGCTATTTGCACCCAATTAAAATGATGGGAAGTATGCATTACAATTTCTTGAGCCACAGTTGCAACCCCAGAATGTACTCTTATATCATCACAAAGTAATAATATCTTCTTCCTTTTGTCTTTAGAAAGGTGTTTAAAACTTTTATTCATTTAGTTTTGGATTTATAGTTCGAGATTAGTTTGATTGTTAATTGATTTACGAAAATCTTCATCTGTAAGATACAAAAACAAAGCCCGATCAGCAAGTTTTTGAAAGGAAAATTTACGTTTTACACATTCAATTTTAAAATTCTCGAATAAATCGCTTTTGACTTTAACACTAGTTAGTGTCATATCTTTTTTTGCGCTCATAATCTTTATTTTATAACATTATTTAGGTATACATATATACGAAAATTAGTAGATTATACCTTCTCCACAATTTTCTTTATCTTCTTTATAGGGACAAAAGTTACAATTCCATTTACTTGGAGATTTTGGATATTCTATATCTTTTATGTCTCCATTAGAATTAAAACATTCATTTATGAAATTATTTATAGCTTTTTTAGCTCGTCCTAGTTTAATTTTACCACTTGGTGGGCTAAATTGCTGTACCCTATATGCTTGATGGGGTGACATTATTTTTTCATCATCCCAATCCATTACTTTTCTTTTAACAATAAAAAATTCAATTTCAATTTTATCTAAAGGTATCCCATACTGTTCTGAGAAATATTGTTTGTATAAAAGTAATTGATATTGTTTATCTTCATTTTTCTTATCCTGATCCCTCCACCCACGAGTGCTTGTTTTAATATCGATTATTTTAAATGTCTTTGTTTCCTCATGGTACATGACAACATCTAAAAAACCCGCGTATAATATGTTGTTATACATTTTATTTGGCGCAATTACTAATGGTATTTCGCAACCAACTAAATGCCAACCACGTTTGGAGAAGTACCTAGATCTTTTTTTCTTAAACCAATTTAAAATACCCATCCCATCATCAAAAAATTCTCTCATTTCTTCAGCTGAGGAAAAATGTTGGTCTTTGTTTTTCTTGTATTGGTTTCGATATTCACCTATAAATTTTTCTTGGAAAAATTCTTCCATATCAATTTCCCTATCTGCTACAGCAAAGGATTTATCATATGCTACATCTAAATAGTGTTGTAGTACTTCATGTATAGCGGTTCCAAATACAGTATGAATTGAGGATGTAAAACGTTTAATTTTATCTTTATACTGTAATTTCCACCTATGGGGGCACCCTCTAAATATAGACATCTGAGAATATGATATATTCTTTTGATATGCATAATTAACGGGTGTAGGAGGATTATTTCTAATCTCCTTTATGATTTTTGGGATTTTTTTAGCCAAACTATTTTTTCCATTTGTTGCGCCCAACTAAGAGCCCAATGATACCATAATTGGCTATATCTATAAATGTATCTTGCATACCTTCACCTTCAACAAATGATCTACCGTTAATTAATAGATTTTTTAAACGTGATATTTTATCGGTTAATCTAATACATAACCCAGTTAGTGAGAATTGTTTATCATCGCTATTATTAACGATATCTCCGCCTAAAGCAATGTTATTTAACCCATAATCCATATGCTTACGAGCAAACATTTCATACATTTCTTTTTGAATTTGTTTAAATTCATCTGATAGTTCTGAGTATTCATGTTCAAATATCTCTACGGGACTTGAATTTAAATGGGGAGTTGGTTTTGGTCTTTTAGCATCCATAATTTCTCTATCACTCATTATTTCGTGGTATTTAGTTATTGTATCACCCATTAATTTGGTCTTTACTGTCTGAAAAATATATATTTAATACTGCAAGTCTATCATCGGCATCAACTAGATTTATAAGTGCTTCTTCAGCATTTTTATAAAAATCTTCGGTAGAATGGTCTCCAATCCCAACTGCTTTATTACCTAATAATTCAAGTGATAATAATGCTTTAGCTTTATCTGCTTCTGCAGATGTTTTTAACATGGTATATAATTCTTTTGTCATTTTAAGTATGGTTTTTTAATTTTTATTTATGTCCTGGGTCAATAATTGAACCTCCTCTATAGAAATCCGTTAAATATTCTTTAAAGCTTATCATTGGAATATGTTCTGTTTGAAATATATGATTTAAAAATATATCCCAAGCATGCCATCCTTTATTTAAAATAGTATCTAACCACCAAACTTTAAAATTAGGATTTACCATATAACAGTAAGCTCCAATCATTCTATTACTTTCCCATAAGTCATCTGTTAATTGTTTATAACAACCTCTATTTCTTTCATCTCCATAAGAGGGAGTTTCAAATCTTAATATTTTATATTTATTTTTTACCATATACTCAGCCCCAATTTTAATTTTTTTATTCATTAAACCAATGTCAGGTATATGAGTATCATTTTCACATATAATAGTAGGGTTATCTTTACACATTGCAGCTGCTATTGCCTGAGTGTGGGATTTAAAACAACCATAATGAGGGGGTGTTAATCCCCATTCATCATATTTTTTATTCATTTTAATATCACTTTTATCCCCAAATGCTAAATTTAAAGGGGGCATCTCAGTAAAATTAGGATTTATATGCCTAATATAATCCACATCTAATTTATTTAAATCAGAATGAGATTTAATTTCCTTAGAATCTAGGGGGTTTGATGATATTTGGATTAAATGTATTTTCATTAAAAAAACTTACAGTTAGGATCATTCCAAGGACCTGCTTTCAATAAAGCATCAGAATCAAAATCAATTGTATTATTATATTCTATTAAATCTAAATTTGAAATAGAGGGTGTATTATTTATAAAAGTTTTAAAATAAGGTTTCCTTTTTACTGATAGGAAATAATCCATAAATTTGAATTCATTTCCTACTAAAACACTTAAATTTATTTTGGCATTCGGTATTTTATAAGCATCAGCTGCTATTAAACCATGTAATGAAGAAGATAATACTTTTTTTACTGAAAGTAGTTCGTCTATAAAAGTAAAGGGATTGGTTGTTATATTAATAATTTTAACTCCTTGTAATCCTAAGTAATAAATTAGTTTTAAATGTTCTTTATTTGCATAATCAATATAATGGGGAATAATCCCATATTCATATTTTTTTTCAATTTTTGGATTATATATTTTAGGAAATAGTAAAGCAGGGTCTCCATAAACTTCGGGGCATTCTATTCCTCTATCTATTAAAGCTTTACGGGTTAAAGGTCCTCTTACAGCATAAACCTTTTTAGGTATTTCCCCAATGGATTCAGGAGATAAACAACCACTCCCCCATATTATATCTTTAGATAAGGTAGTTTGCATAATACTTCCTACGGATAGTATTTTTCCATTTTTACGGACAGAATTTAAATTATCTCTATAGTAAGCACAATGAAATATATCTTCATATTTTAATTTAGAACTATTTGAGAAGTGCTTTAAAACTAAATATCCTATATTATCCCCCCAATTACCATCAGGGTTTATTAATAGTTTATCCTTATCATCCTTGTATATTATTTCCACAATTGTTTGATTTCTTTTTTATCTAATCCTTTATTCGTTAATATACGACTTATTTCTGGGGTGGCCAATATATTTATATATTCTTTTGCTTCCTTAGAAGAACATTCAAAATAACCTTTAATATGGTCTACTAAATCTTTATTAGGTTGTTTTATCTTAGATTTAATGTATTTATTCCATTTATTATTTTTAGGGATAAATTCTCTATATATGTTATAGATCATTCTTTTTTCTTGGGGGGGAAAATCTTGGACATAGTTTACAATCTCTAAATAATCAGGGTTCATAGATAAAAATCTATGTACCATATAACTATTCCAAACCTCCCAGTCTTTATCTGTAAAAGATTCAACTGGAGGTTTGGTTGTGTTAATTGCTTTTAACCAATCAAAGATGTTTTTCATTTAACAAAGCTCATCTTTCATTTCTTCCCTTAAATCCTTGGGAACTGAATCAGTTAAAATTTTATTGGTTTCTGGGTCGTAAAATACAGGGATGGGCATAAGTGCATCTTCATCTGTTCCTGCTACAAATTTAGATACTTTGCGTAAAATTACTCCTTGTTGAAAAATTGACCCACCATTAAAGTTTTTAACTTCAGTAGTATTTTTTAAATCAATTGGTGGTTGTTGTTGCTGTTGCATAATTATTTATTATTTATTAAGTTTTGAATTAACGACATTATGTTTATTTCCTTGTCGATACGGAAATTTGCTTTATATTGATGTTCATTTATTAAAATAGCTGCTGTACCTTCTTTATCTTGCAAATATTCAGATGACCTTTCATATAGTGCTCTAAATAATTCATCAAAATCATTTACATTAGCATCAGCTATAATTTGACGTATATCATTATAACAATCTATTTTATTATGTTTAGATCCCTCTGATAAAGCATTAATTACTTTATCTATATAATTAGATGATACTAATATTGATTGGTCTAAACTAAGATATAAATCATTTGCCCCACCATCTACAGTTGATAATTGTATAGTATTAATACACTTACGTAAATCAGGATAATATTGGTTAACCAGTGGTACTAAATCATTTATATCATGTGAAATTGATTCTTGATTACAAATCCAATGTAAATGTTTAGCAACATCCTTTTTAGTTGGAGGTACAATTTTAAGTACTTGACATCTAGATTGTAGAGGATCAATAATACGCTCTACAAAATTACAGGTCATGATAAACCTTGTCGTACGTGAGAAAGTTTCAATAATATTACGGAGCGAAGCTTGCGCCTGTATAGTAAGAAAATCAGCTTCATCCAAAATAACCACTTTAAGTGGTTTAAAAGAAGCAACGCTTGCAAAGCTTTGTACTTTATCACGAATCGTTTCAATCCCTCGTTCATCAGAGGCATTGATATAAAGATGATCGCAATCAAGATTTTGAACACAAAGTTTTGCCAAAGTAGTTTTTCCTGTACCAGCGGGTCCATAAAATATTAAATTTAAAATATCATTCTGTTCTAAATACTTAGATATTGATTTTTTAATATTTTCATTTCCAACATAGTTTTCTAACTTGGATGGTCTATATTTTTCTACTAATAGGCTATTCTCCGAACTCCCCATATATATTATATGTTTTAATTGGTTCTGGTTTGATTTCTATTTCTTGTTGTTCTATAATATACAATTTACTATTTAAAGGTTCTAATCTATAATGACCTTTAAATCCTGTTTTATGCATATACGCTTCTAGGGTGTCAGTTATACTTTTATAAATTCTCCCTTCTGGTTCATCAGCTAATTGCCACCTGTCCCCAGGTGGCTTTCTATTAGCAATTAACACTTTACCTTCAATTAATTCTGTTTTCATTGTGGTAATATACGAAATTATTTGGACTCAGCCACAGATGCTTTTTTATAATCTGTGATTACTCTTTTAATAGCTTGTGCTGCTTTTCTAGCTCGTGCTTGACTTGCTTTTGTAGTTCCATCATTTTCCGCTGCTAAGATATTGAAATTTGTTTCAATAATCTCAAAGATTTCATTTTTTGTCATTTTTTTTTTTATTTATTAATTATTAATTATTACATCATCCCCATCATGGATGGATCCATTTGGGGTTGATCGTTGTCTTCACTTGGTTCATTTACTACTGTACATTCTGTAAGTAATACTGTACCTGCAACTGATGCTGCATTTTGTAGTGCTGTTCTAGCCACTTTAGTTGGGTCAATAATACCAGCTTTTTTCATATCTACTGTTTCGTCTGTTTTAATATTATATCCAGCCCAAGTATCATTACCTGAATTTACCAACTGGTCTGCTAAAATTTGTCCTTTAATGACATCATAACCAGCATTAACTAAAATTTGGTTAAATGGTTTAGCACATGCTTCAATTACAATTTGAGCCCCTGTTGTCTTAGCTTCTAAGCCTGAAGAGGCATATAATAATGCTGTTCCTCCCCCGGGTACAATTCCTTCTTCAATAGCAGCTTTTGTTGCGTGTAACGCGTCATCAACTCTATCTTTCTTTTCTTTCATTTCAGTTTCAGTGTTCCCACCTACATGAATAATCGCTACTCCTCCTGTGAATTTCGCGAGTCTTTCTTGAAGTTTTTCTGTTTCGAACGCCGTTGTTGCTTTACTGACTTGTTGTTGTAACTCCTCAATACGTGCTTCAATTGGTTCAATTCCTCCTTTTCCATCTACAATTGTTGTTTGTTCTTTTCCTATTGTTACTGTTCGAGCTTCACCAAACCAATCCCAACTAAATTTATCTAGTTTCATTCCTTTTTGTTTATCAAAAACTACACCTCCAGTTGTAATGGCAATATCTTCTAGGACCAGTTTACGTCTATCTCCAAAATCGGGTGCCTTTACAGCACATACTTTCATTGTACCTCTCATTTTATTAACAATAAGAGTAGCTAAAGCTTCATTATCAATGTCTTCAGCAATAATTAAAAGTGACCTGGCTTGGGTAGATACACTTTCTAGAATAGGTAATAACTCTTTTACTTGGGTCAATTTCTGGTCAGCAATTAGAATTAAGGGGTTTTCTAATGTAGAAGTCATTGTGTTATTATTAGTAACAAAATAAGGTGATTTATACCCTCTATCAAACTGTAACCCTTCAACAGTTTCTAAATACGTTTCACCTGTTTTAGACTCCTCAATATGAACAACCCCTTCCATTCCAACTTTTTCAATTGCGGTAGCAATTAACTTCCCAGTTTCAGGATCATTATTAGCAGAAATTGTTGCAATTTGTTCTAATTGTTCTTCACCTGAAATATCTTCTGCAATATTATTTTTAAGATTATTTACTACTTCTTTAACGGTAGTATCAATATCTCTTTTAATTTGTACTGCATTTTCATTATTATTTAAAGCATTTAATCCAGCTTTAATCATTTCTCTAGCTAGTAAAGTAGAAGTAGTTGTTCCATCTCCTGCTTTTTCTGCTGTTTTAATTGCAGCTTGTTTTACTAACTGTACTCCCAATTCTTGATTTGGGTCTTTTAATGTAATTGATTTAGCAACAGTAACTCCATCCTTAGTTGATTGAGGGGCTCCTTGTTCGTTTGCTATCACTACATTTCTTCCATTTGGTCCTAAGGTTGACACTACGGCATCTGCCAATACATCAATCCCTTTTACTAAATTGGTTCTAGCTTTTGAACCTAATATAACTTGTTTACTCATTTGATAGATCTTTAATTTCTTCTTCGGTTAATGATTCTTTAGTTTCTTCTAATATTTCTGAAACATCAATGGTTTCAGTGATTTTAGCTAGGATTTGGTTTTCTGGGCCTACAT
>Ga0187217_1000496_pt1 | contig 16503 bp, 16 predicted proteins | sample 15SPOviralmetaG_FD_130165 | JGI IMG/M metagenome (GOLD analysis project Ga0187217, IMG submission 130165) | Marine viral communities from the oligotrophic San Pedro Time Series (SPOT) site, San Pedro Channel, CA, USA - 15 SPOT_SRF_2010-09-15... | ecosystem: Environmental > Aquatic > Marine >... | reverse complement strand
TATTTTTATATTGTAAGTAATGTCCTATGATTATTTATATAAAGTAATTTTAATCGGTAATACAGGTGTTGGAAAAACAAGTTATTGTGATAAATTAGTTCATAATACTTTCACTTCTATATTTATCCCAACGTTAGGTGTTGATTTTTTTTCAAAAAGTATAAAACTAGACGATGGAACCGTGATAAAAAGTCATATATGGGATACTGCTGGACAAGAAAAATTTAATGGTATTATATCACATTATTATAAAGATATTGCAGGAGCTATTATAATGTTTGATATTTCTAATAGATATAGTTTTTATAGAGTAAATCATTGGAAAAAGGAAATAAGTAAAAAATCTAATTGTGAAATTAATTCATTTCCAATACTTTTATTAGGAAATAAGAGTGATAATAAAAATAGAGAAGTTACTAGAGATGAAGCAGAAATTTTTGCATTAAAAAATTCAATGATATATGAAGAAACAACATGTAAAAAAGATGTTAATATTGAATCATCCTTTGTGAAATTAATTAAAGAAATATATTGTAGAATGAACCCAAATATTTTGGGTCCAGGTATTAAAAGACACTTTTCTCAAGATAAAAATCAACATTTATTAAATTGTATAGATGATGATAAAAAATGTTCTAAACATTCTTGTTGTATTATTCTTTAATATTGATATAATCTTGTAAAAATTAAAGATAACGATATTTCCCCACCATTTAATTCTATTGGATATCCTTTGTTATCCAATAGTCTTATTCTTAATTTTTCAATGTTAACTGGTCCAAAAAATTTTCTTCCATATTCCATTCCTGCTATGTTTGTTATTACCATTCTTTCATTAATGTCTGATGGTTTTTCTACTGGAAATCTATATAAAATATTATCAGAATAAGGTGAGTAGTATTGATTTATATTCATTTTACTTTGATGGTTTTTTATTTGTAACATTGTATATTTTTGAGCAGAAGTTAATGTATCTCTTCCAACAACGCCTTGAGCTATCGGTTGTGTTCCCATCCTATTTGGTCGATTAATCATTATATTTTTATCTTTGAATGTTGTCTCTGTAAAAACAAGATTATTTTTATCTGTTTTACACACTGAATATGATGATTCTATTTTTTTTGCATATTCTGGAGTTTTAAACTTTTCTATTTCTGCCGGCATTGACATTCTTCCTATTTCACCTGTATATCTATTTTTATTAAAATCGTCAACTTCTAACATTAAATATGGTGTCCCAAATAAATTATATACGGCTGTCCCTACTGTTCCATATTTTTGATTTAAATTCTGTAAATAACTTAATTTGTCTTGGTTTTTTGTATTTAATAATGATGATTTTAATTCTCTATATCCTAAAGTCCATCCTAATGAAGAGTTTATTTTTTTTCCTTTATTTTGTGTATTACAGTATTCATCTTTTTTATTTTGATACCATATAATATCTGTTTTACTTTTGTATTTTTCTATTGGAGGTGAAGAATTACCACTTACATCCCCTCCTATAATATAAAAGTCTTCATTACTATCTCTAATATATCCAAAATGTGATCTTGATGCATCTATATTATTGTTATCAATACTCCAAGGACTATTGTCACCATTGTCTAAATCTAATGTTTCCATTTCATTTGTTTTTTCATTTGACATTACCTCTCCCCCAAATACATATATTTTGTTTTTAAAATTAGTTGATATTCCAAAATTTGATCTTGCTGTATTTAATGTCGATTCAGTCTTATTCCAACTATTATCATATCCGTTTGTTATATCTAATGTTTCTACTGTGTCAGTTTTTTCTATTTGTGTAGTTTTTTTCTTTCCTCCTACAGCATAAATCTTATTATTCACTATTATTGCACCTAAACAACATTTTTCTTCATTTAATTTATAACTTTTTAATTTAAATCCAAGTGCTTTGTTTTTAAAATCTAACGTTTCTACTGTATCTAATAATTGTTCTTCATAATCATAATAGCTCTTACCTCCTAAAATAAATAATGTATCATTTGCATCTTTTACTAATGCAAAGTCACTTCTTCTAGTATTTAATCTTATACTTTCTTCATTCCATTTTTTATTATTTTCTAATATATTTTGGACAATTTGTCCTCTAGCAGAATTTATAGAAACTTTTTCTTCTGTAACATAATTGATATAATTAATACTATTTTTAATCCACCAATTGTCTAGATTATTTAAATTAATACTTTCTACAATGTTAGAATATTTATTATTGTTATTATTGTTATTGTTATCTATACCCCCTATTATATATAGAAGTCCGGCAGAATCAATTACACATTTAAAATTTTTTCTATTATAATTGCTTTTACTGTGCATTTCAATCCATCCTCTTTCTTTGAAATTCAAATCTAAAAAGTAAATACTATTATTTGACCCATCTTTATCACATATCGCATAAATAAAATCATTTTCATCTATTATTATATCATTAAGATTTTCACTAGATATACCTGAAGGCAAAGGCTGTATCGTATTTTGTATTAACCACGGGTTTTTAATAGGTTCGCCATAAAAATAGGTTTTTCTGTTGATATTATTAATAACTGCCTTTATACCTGCAATATCGTTTATTAATAAACTATTAATTTTATTTTCTAATTCTTGGTTTGTATAATTACCTTCATCTATTTTAATCTCATGTGTTTCTCCATTATCTATTTCAAAAGATAAATTACCATATGTATTCGAAAATGTATAATATCCTTTTAAATCAATCTCAATATTCACTAAACACATTTCAATAACATCTTTTAATACTGAATCTAGGGTAAATGTAAAATCTGTTGAGGAATGCTTTTGTTCTACAGTTTCTATTTCTTTTTGTATAGGTTGCCTACAATTTATTTTTAATAATGGCACACTACTCGACGTAGATTTTGTAATATCCCTGTATTCACTATCAATATTTAACCATGTTGTGTAAGTATTTTGCAATATTGGATTTCTATCTCCTTCAACTACTTCTATTTTAGAATATGTTTTTGAAACATTTGCATCTTCTAATAACTGTGTTGCCCTTTCACTACCAGCTAAATTTATATTTGAATCAACATTTTTTAAACCTTTTGTTATTTTAGATAATTCATTAAATTGTTCGATAATTAAATCTTTATTATTTTCAACTTTATTAACTGCTTCATCTAAAAAAATTTCATATTCTTCTTTATCATTTTCAGGAACTTTTTCCAATATTTCATCTTTTTTTTCATTTATGTAATCACTAATTTCCGTTTTCTTTATGGATGAACTAATATTAAATAATTCTATTAAATCTTTAATCTTCCAATTTACTATGTTAAAGTCTGGTTCTTCTGTTTCCGAATTATCTGACATTGTATACTATATAATGTCAGATTAATTGCTTATTATATTATTTAAATTAATTATTTTTTATAGTTCTTTTTTTAAAGTGCTGTTTTTTTAGTGCCGTTTTATTAGTGCAGTTTTATACAAAAATAAATTGAAGACAATAATTCTTATATAGTAAAAGTTACTGAATCTTCTCCAACAAATTAGCTAGAAATGGCTCAACAAACAAAAGATACGTGTAGTGTTTGCTATGAAAAATATAATAAAAGCATAAATAAGATGTTTGAATGTCCGTCTTGTGAATTTCACAGTTGTCGCGATTGTATTAAAAAATATCTTTTAAATTCGAATGATACTCCACACTGTATGAAATGTAAAAATGGATGGACGAGAGACATTCTTATTGATGCAACTCTTAAAAGTTTTGTGAATAATGAATATAAAAATCATACTAAAAATATACTTTTCGATGCTGAAAAATCAAGATTACCAGAGACAATGTCTCATGTAGATAATCATTTAAAATGTATAGATTTAAAATCAAAAATTAAGAATAATAAAGATATTATTAAAAAAAAGAAAGAAGAACTTAGACAACTTATGTTTAATAATAGTAAAAACGAAAGGAACCTTCATCTTAGACAAATAGGACAACATAAAGATAGTAAAAAACAATTTATTAAAAAATGCCCTGCTGAAGGATGTCGTGGATTTCTATCAAGTGATTACAAATGCGGAATTTGTAATAAATATACCTGTCCAAAGTGTTTTGTTATTAAAGAAAGTGACGATGAATCTAAAAATCCAGAACATGTTTGTAAAGAAGAAGATTTGAAAACAGCTGATATGATTAGGAATGAATGTAAAGATTGTCCTGGTTGTGGAACTCACATATTTAAAACACAAGGTTGTGATCAAATGTGGTGTACTCAATGTCATATTGCATTTAGTTGGAGAACAGGTTTAAAAATGAGTGGTGTAATTCACAATCCACATTTTATTGAATGGCAAAATTCAGGACAAGCACGTGCGCCTATTAATATTCCGGGCGCTATTATGTGTGGTGGTATGCCTCGTTCTCATGATTTTAAAGTTGTTTTATTTAGAAATTTTGGATTAAACCATAGCGAGGTTTATAGAAAATGTTTTAGAGTAAGAAATGAAACTGAAAAATATTGCGTTGATGTAACTGATTTTCAACGTAGTATTTTATACTTTTCAAATTCAGTACTAAATAGTATTAGAACACAGTGCAATGATAATCAAGATAATAAAGATTTAAGAATTAAATATATATTGAAGGAAATCAGTGAAGATGTTATGAAAAATGAACTAGAAAAAAGAAAAAAAAGGTATGAAAAAGCACGAACTATTTTAGATGTATATGAATTAATTAACACGGTATTTACTGAAAGTATTAGAGATATATATGAAACATTGTGTAGTAATGTAGGAAATACTGATAGTGAAAAGACTATTAATACAAAATGTCTTAATACAAATTTTGAAAGACTTGATAGAATAAGAGAATATGTAAATGAAGAATTAAAAAAAATTAGCATTACTTACTCCCAGAGTATTAGATGTTTTACTCCTAGATATCGTATGGTATCTGTAAAATTCAGTAAAAGGGATCTCACATATACAGGATGGCCCAGACCCGGGACTTACGAACTTATTTGAGTTTAAATAAACTTTTAAAGAATAATATAAATAAATTTTTTTTTGTTTCTTTTAATTTGTCCCAATTTATTGTTGTTATACCTTGACCTCTTTTATAATGACCTGCACCGTAAAATACTAATTCCTCAAGTATCCTAATTATTTTTTTATGATTTTCATTAACTATTTCTTTTTTATCTATTCTATAATTGCTGTTATAAATAAAACGGTTATAATTTGGGTCTTTTTTATAAATATAAGCTTTGTATTTATAATTAATATAATTTCTAATTAAACCAATTCCCTCTATTTCATTTGTTTCATTATTCATTTCTAAAACATAAATTAAGGCATCTTTTGGAACAGATTGAGGCATTCGTTTATTTAATCCATATATACAACCTCCCCAATCATGTTTTTCTCTCCATTCTCTATTTTCTTTATAAGTGTCATTTCTAAATCGGGTGGTTCCTATGTAAAACTTCTCATCTGCCTTCATTTTTAAAATTAACTTTAACTATTTAGTTAAAGTCAATTTTTTATAGCAAATCACAACACCCACTATTAGTTGGTTTATTAATTTGTCGCTCATTATCAGGTGTTTTCAATTCTTCTATAGAACCAACATTTAGAAGATATTGTGGTAACCTTCATATAGAATCACCATATGCCTTTAAAACATCATTCGTATTTCCGGTAAAAACCATATCAACTACCTTTCCTTCGTCATTAAATGTCACCTTATTTAATGAAATAAGATCAACTTCATTTCCACTCTTAACAACCTTTACTCTTGCCGAATACTGATGATAAACAACATTATCACCCGAAGCATAATCACTCATTACAGGAGGCGTAACGTGTTCTACTTCTTGGGCATACAATTTAATCCACTCCTGCATACCTTCCTTACCTTTAAAACTATTCAAAAATGGAATTCGATTATCGCCATGATGAACCAAATGTGTGTCATCCGCGAAATCCTTCATCAACTCCTCGACCTTTCCTTCAGCCCAAAGACCATGCATGCGCTTTAATGTAGATACATTATCACTCGATCCAATATTTCCAACGACGTCATGACCGGTTCGCTTACAAAGCTGTTCCCAAACATCATCTGGTATCATAGCAATCTTATTATACATTGTCTCATACTGGACATCATAAAAGCGAAGGTTAATAGTATTAACATCAATTGCCATCATGGATCGCCACCCACCAACGCCCTCCCAACAAGTCTTCAAAACATCCTCCAAATTCTTTCTTGGAATTCTAATACAACACGCAACCTCATCAGGATTATCTACATTCTCCATTAGACCCCACCAACGGACATTATCCCAAGCACCCATTTCAGTTGCACCAACGGCGGCATCAACCCACTTTTTCTTATCATCTACCTTGTGCTTTGCAAACCAAAACACGTCATCTGTCTGGTTCAAAACACCTAGAATATCCTTATCAATCATACATTCCTTCAACATTTTCCACCTGTTTTTCTCAAGAGAAGAGAGATCGCCCATTGTATCCCAAATGTGCTTTTTCTCTCCAATGATCTTCTTAACATTGCTTTCATGATTCTCCATATCTTCCTTGGTATTAAACTTAAAACAACAAGAGATGTGGTTAGAATTCTTGTTATTCTTGGACCAAGCACAATACGTCATACCAACATCAACACGCTTCTTTACAAACTCGGGACTGGTCCAAGCTTGAGCCCAAGCAGGGATACGGTTATCATACATTTGACAATCCATTGTCATAAAATATTCGCCATCAGAAAACATAATTATAAGAATTGTATATTATTCTATTTTTAAGTTAGTTAAATTAATTAATTAAATGAGATAAAATATTCTTTTTTTGTTATGTTTTTAATAGCCAATCTCTCTTGTTGTGTAAAGTTAAAGTAATCTGAAACGGTATTATCTGTTATTACATCTGGGAAATCTGGAATTTTTGTTATATCTGGCATAAACTCAAATGCATATCTTTCTAGATATTTCATACGATATCGTGTGGTTTCAAATACAAGTAAAGAGAGATTTAATGATAAAAATTGCTTTAATCTCTCAAACTCTTTTTTTGTATATCCAACAATTACATAATTATCTCGATTTGATATCCCATATTCTCCCTTTTCATCATAATAAGGAAATCCATACATTTTATGTGCTAATACCAATTTCTCTTTGTCATAAAAACAACATGGTTTATTTGAATAATTTACAACCAGTTCAGGTTTTAATTTATTTAATACACAACTTCGTATGTTTTTATATTTATGCATATCCGTTAGAGTATCTTTTATCTCAAAATCTCGTTTAGTAGAAGGCATATTTGTTTTAGTTACTAAAATATGTCCATATTCTTGTGTGTATCGTAAAAGTTTGGAAATTATTGAAGGATATTTTAAAGGTATAGAGAGATTTTTATTAAATAAAACATATTTATTATTTATTTTATCCCAAATATTTACTTCATTAATTTGATTTTTTTTATTACTATTTTTTTGAAATAACCAAAAACACGTTGGTGTTTGAGCCTGTTTGTTAAAAATAGTATTCGTTTCTGTATTTGTTAATGTATGTAATTTTAAAATTTTTCCATTAGCTCTTATAAAATTAAACATTTTATGGTCGCGTTTCATCCAAATAGAAGGAGTAATCATAGCAATATATCCATTATCATTTAAAATATTAATAGAATTAATTATAAAATCCGTCCATATAGATTTTCCATCTGTTTTTTTTGATAATTTATTATTTGTTGGCACTTTTATGCTACCGCCTGAATTAAATGGTGGGTTTCCAATTATTATATCATGCTTTTTTTGATTTTTCTTATTGTCTAATTCTAAAAAATTAGCAATTTTAATATTGGAATTCTCTCCAAATATTGATTTTAGAAGAGAAGAATATTCTGGATTTATTTCAACCATATGTAACATTTTCGTTATTATATGCTTGTCTCTTTTTTCAGGTTCTTTAGTGATATTTTTAAGAGAATTAAAAAGTTTTTTATATAAAATAATTAAAAAATTACCGGTTCCAACACATGGATCTAACCAGGTAAGCTTGGGGTTTGAAAAAACTTCGCTTGGCAATAAATTTATTATTTTTTCAATTAATGAGAATGGCGTAATTACTTCACCAAATTGAATTTTATTATAGTTATTTATAATATTTTTATCATTTGAAATTTTAAAATTAAAAACTGACATTATTATTCAAATATATATTAATTTCATAGAAATAACATATTTTATTATATATATATATATGGATATAATGTCTGTTGATGACTTAGGTCGGCCAATATTTGGACGTGCACCACAAGAAGAAAGAGATTTAATGACAGCTTTCACACATAGAAATTCAGGAATAGCTCCTGATATGCCTCTAGTAGTAAATAAAGATAGTGATACTTGTCCAAAAGGTCAAGATGCTGCGACACATTTTAATTATGTTTTAGTCGCACATGGTGGAATTATACCTGATGATGAAATTAAGTTAGATGATGCTAATTATATTACAACTCAAAATGATATAGGAACGACTGCTTGGATTGCAGCAGGAGGCCGTGAACAATTAATTACAACAATGTGTGATGGTAAAGGGAAATATTGGAGGTATTGTTATGGTCCTGGAGTACAGGGTGGAAATAGATATTATAATTTAAGACTTTATAATGATAAGGTCTCTGCGCGTCAGGCCGGCCGCCTCCCCGGTATCACCGGCCTTTTTGCATGTGATCATAATACTAATACTATAGGGCAAATATTAAACTTTGATGATGAAAATGAGTTATCCCGACGATTTGTGGAACTAGGAATTCGACTCATAAAACCACCCAGCCATGTCGGTGGTGTCTGTACTTTGAAAGATATTATAAGATATCTTGATGCTCGTCGCAACATGTTTCCCAACGAATTAAAATCATATACATTAAATTTACTACAATGTATGAACCCACATAATCAAGCTGAAAAGGATTATGAGATAATGGTAAAAAACCGCCGAAGAGAGTTCGATCGACGAGAGGCTCGCAAGCAGGCCGCCGCTATTGCTGCTACTCCGCGGTGGAACCCCGCCCCTCTGTTGCCGGCTGGTGGTGCAGCTGGTGGTGCCGCTGGTGGTGCAGCTGATGGTTCCGCTGGTGGTACCGCTGGTGGTGCCGCTGGTGGTGCCGCTGGGGGGCGCGGGTTGCCGTTGATGCCGCGGGGGTACCACCCCAGAGAGATACTCGGCCCGGGCCAGTTCGGTCCTTACCTCGACCAGCTCGAGAAGTTGTCCCAAGCGCGCCACAGAAGGGGTGCCGCTGGTGGTGCCGCTGGTGGTGCCGCTGGTGGTGCCGCTGGTGGTGCGGCTGGTGGTGCGGCTGGTGGTGCCGCTGGGGGGCGCGGGTTGCCGTTGATGCCGCGGGGGTACCACCCCAGAGAGATACTCGGCCCGGGCCAGGTCGGTCCTTACCTCGACCAGCTCGAGAAGTTGTCCCAAGCGCGCCACAGAAGGGGTGGTTATAAGAAGTCTAGAAAATCTAAGAAATCACTTAAGAAAAAGAAATCACGTAAGCAAAATAAATCACGTAAGCAAAAGAAATCACGTAAGCAAAGATAATTACTATTTAAATAAAAATATAATAAAATACTTTAAAAACATTTTATTATATTTTTTTAATTTATGAGGGGTATCCTAACAAAATATATTGAAAAAGATATTGAAACAATAGCTATACCACAAGAATTATATAAAAAATTATATACAATTGCGTGTTTTTATACAATGTGGTGTTTAACATTATCAACATTTATAGTTTATTTAACAAAAAAAGGATATAAATTACCATCATTTATTTGGAGAAGTGCGTTTTCTTTAACAGCTGCCGCTTCAATTTGTGGTTCTTATGTAGGATATGTTCATACAAATAAACTTGTAGATAAATTTAAAGTTCATTATTCATTAATCATTACTACCGATTTTATTACACATATTTTACCATTAATTATTATTATTACATTTAAAAATTTCATGAAAAATAATTCAAAAAAAAATTCCAAATATATTTTACCTAAAATATTATTATTTAACACTTTATTTGGTTCTACTTATATATATTTATTTGGAACCAATTTATATCCGTTAGAACCTTTCACAATTATATCTGGAACATCGTTTGTAACATTACTTTCTTCCATTTATTATTCACGAATTTAAATCCCGTGCTTTTAACTGATAACCCCAATGTTGTAATGTTTGTCTTATTTTAGGACTTATAGTAAAATCATTATAAGTGCTATTCTTTTTATTTATCATATTTATTAATGCTTTCCTGAAGCGACTTTTTGGACCAGCTGTTTTTACCCATCTACTAATTTGTCGTTCATCATCATTTCCACGTTTTCCGTTGTAAAAATCACAATACCATTGATACCAACCATAAGGATTCTGTTTGTTTATCCAATTTTTTTCCTCCCAAAACTCTAATGTTGTTCCAACTTTAACACCATATTTATTTATTTTTTTATCATAATCATCCCATTTAGATGTGAGCCAGTTGTTTGGTATTCCTTTCCACCAAGAAGCTGGATATTTTTTATGTTGATTTTTATAATTCTTATTTGTTACTGAAGAATAAATAGGTCTCCAATAAGTTCCTCCAAAACTTCCAAGTTTAATTACTTCACTTGGTGTTAAATTTGGCCTAAATTCGGGATAATCTTTAAAAACGATTTCACCTTTTTGATTTTTTTTGGGCATTTGCTTATATAAATATCTATTTTTTAAATCTTTTAACTCTTCCTTTTCTTGTTTTTTCTCTTCTAGCTCTTTTTATTTGTTTTTTTGATAATTCTTTTAAAGTTATTGGTGTTTTTTTGGTAATTCTTTTTGATGGTCTATAAATATCACTTTTACGTTTATAACCGATCTCTCCTCTTTGATTTCTCCAATCTTCTAAAAACCATCGCTTTAGTCCTCTCTTTTTGGTTTTTTTTCCTTTATATGGTTGTTTATTACCATACTTTGTTTTAAATTGTTTTTTGTATTTTTGGACCACTATACCACTTCTATATGCACTGTGTTTTGGTATTTTTTTGTAAACAGATTTCTTAATTTTTTCATACATTTGTTTATCAACGGGTTCTGCCATATAATTTAACCTAACATATAAAATTGAATTAAATATAAAAACTTATATTAACATAGTATTCCATCATGACCAACACTACAAAAAAAACGCCAAAAAATATTAGTAAAAAAAAGAGTAATAAAAAAGTAAGAAGAAAGAAACACTACCCTTTCGCTTTTTCAGAGTCTACAAAAAAAAAATCCATATTAGGTGGTGGGTGCTTTGGAAAAATATATTTAATGGATCATTTAATTGATCAACAAAAATACGCAGTTAAACATATTGACATTAAAAAAATTCAAACATTTCTCACGCTATTTAAAGGCAAACCCATTTCTAGACCTAAAACACTTGATTTTATATTCAATGAATCTAAGATATTAGCTAAATTAGATCATCCAAATGTTACCCGTTATTATAATACTCGTTATACTAGAGATATCATATATATTTCGTTAGAAGTTATGGAAGGTGGTAATTTAGAGCAAGCAATTGTTAAAAAAAAGTTTTTAAAACAGCCTAAATTAATATATAATATATTGCTCCAAATTTGCAAAGGTCTTTCATATTTGCATAGTCAAAATATTATACATCGTGACATCAAGGCAAGTAATATACTGTTGTGTGATGATAATTGGGAAAGTCCTAAAATCAAACTTGGTGATTTTGGACTTAGTTGTTTGATGGAAAGTTCTTGTTATCATCAAACAAGTAATCAGTCTGGTGCAGGTGATTTGTTTTATCGATCCCCAGAAGCTGTAGCTGGACAACCATATGATACGGGAGATGATGATTGGGCGATGGGAATTGTTCTATTAGAAATGATTTCATGCTTAATATTACCAAATTATGTTACAGGAAAGGTATTCTCTCAGTATAAAGATTTTCAGGAATATATTGATTCAATTATTGAAGATTATTGTTTAATAGAAAATAGTTATTATAAAAAATTAGATATTATAGTTAAGGGGCTACTAAACAAAAATCCAGAAGAAAGATTAACATCGAATAAAATTTTAGATATAAATACACATTTTGTTCCTTGTTTATCCAAAAATAGAAGTAGTACATTTGATATTAAAAGTAAATTGTCACCAATTTCTACTGATTTTGTTTTTACAGAAGAAATTAGACCTAAAAGTGCATGATATATTTAATCATATAAACATTCAATATTTAATGAAAATGAAAAATCCATATTGTTTAAATTAATAATTCTACCAATATCATCTAATAGTTGGATATTTATTTTTGTAATGTTTACTGGTCCAAAATAATCTCTTTTTCTAATTGAGTAATCATCCTTTAATGCTCCTTTTTGTATAATACTTCCATTTTTAAAATTATTAGAACTAGCTGAACTTGTTGAAATTCTAGCTAAAATATGTGTATTTCCTAATGAAGAATTATAATTTGTAATAGAAACATTACTAGCACTTTTATTAAAATCATTTACAACTAAATATAAGTATTTTGAACCCCAACCATCATAACATCCTTCAGAAGAATAAATACATTTACTAATTCCAGAGTAATCTAATTCTGTTTCAATTTGCAATTTTAATGTATCATTTACTGTATTATTATGTTGATTAAATGTTTTTAAAGAATCATAACTTTCTTGTCTAAAACCTAAAATCCAACCAAGTCCTCCTAATAATCCATATTCTTTTTGAGCATCTTTAATTTCATAATTAGCTGGAACCTTTTGTGTTTTAAATGTAGTATACGGTTCTTTATTAAAATATAAATTTAAAGATATGTCTTCGTTTTTATTTATAACAAATGTTTTGCCATTTTTATCACTTATAATAATTTGTATATTACTTATATCACTTATTAATATTTGATTATTTATTGTTTTTTGTATTCCTATTCTGTCATAATTCCCTTCAGGTATTTCAATATAATATTTATTAGTATCTTTTTCAATCCAAAAGTAATTATTTTCTAATTCCCTTGTTATTTGATAAAAAGTTCCGGGTATTTCTATTGATCCTAATTGCATTGATACAACATTTTTTAAAACAGTTGGTAAGATTATATTATAATTTGAACTTAGTGTTTTATTATAATTCTCTCTAAATCTAGAATCTAAAGATATTAATTTTGATATAATATTATTTGTAGTTTTTTTATATATAATTTTATCATTATTATCGTGATTTAATAAGTTTTTTTTTTTAAATAAATTATGTGAATCCTTTGTTAATTTTTCAAAGTCTTTTTTTGAATGTCTAATTAATATATTTTTAACTTCTTCTAGGAAATTAATTATTTCACTTTTTTTTTCTTGTGAAATTCCTGTATCCATTAAAAGCTTCTCTTGTAATTCTGTTTGATTGTTCACTATATCTTCTAGAGTATACGGCTCATTTAAATTTAATAATTCTTTTAATTCTGGTATTTCATAATCTTTTACCGTTAAATTAAATGTATGTGACATATTAGTATATATTCTGTGTCTAAAATATTTATATCAATATTATTTTAAAATACTTTTCCCAGTTTCCATGCACCAAAATTGTATAGCTAAACAAGGAAATATTCTAACATATGCAACCGTTAGTCCTCTATATAATCCTATAATACCCTCCTCTTTTATTATTGTTTTAAAACCATCTATTATTCCATTATATTTTGGAGTATCTTTATTAAATCCCTCCATTTGAAATCGTCTTCTTAATAAATCTGTAGGATATGTTATTGTTAATGATGATACTCCCGAAAGCCCACCTGCTAATAGTTTACTTGTTGTGTTATTTAAATATTTTTTAAAGTTTTTTTCGTATAAATTATAAAACATAAAATTTAAAGCATTAAATGGGCCAAAACCTAATAAACTTATTTTTAATCCACCATATAATTCAGGTATTGATAATTTTTTTATTACATTCCAAGGCGTTGTATAATGTGAATGTTGCATTTGTAAAGATAATCTAGTTCTAATTGTTTCTAAAGGATAAACAGCTGTCATTGATACAATCCCAGCTACGCCCCCTGATACAAAATTTTTAATTTTTTCATCTTGTATATAATAAAAATGTCTAATTTTACATCTATTATATACACTGTAATTTATTGAAAATTGTGGAAAAACTCTTATACAATTTGTCATATTTCCTTTCCATAAATATCTAAATCCTTCTTTTTTAATAACATTTTTAATTGTTGAACCTTTTAAATAATTACTTTGTAATTGCATCTTATATAATTCTAAGGGAGCCGTTGCTGTTCTTGAAACAATACCTGCTGTTCCACCTATTAATAAATCCTTTAGAAAATCCATTGTTTACTATAATTAGCCCCATCTACTTAATATTATTTCTTTAGTAGTTAAATTCAGTGATGAATTTATATACCATTTTTTCTTTTTAGGATCCCATTTAGCACCTAGTTTTTTACCCTCTTCTTTTTCACTATAGGGTAATTTAATATAAATTTTTTTAGGTTTCTTTATTTCATTGGTTTCTGTAATGCCTATAGAATAATTTGCTAGTTTATCAGCTCCTTCGTTTCCTTTACTATGGACGTCTTGTAAACCTGTATGTGCTGCAATATAATGTAATTCTACATTTTCTAACCTTTTAAATATTTCATATGCTTTTTGTACTAATTCTAAATTTGGTATAGGGGTTTTTGATTCCCAATTTTTTTTATGCAATTTAACACCATATTCTCCACAACATCGCATAGCATAGGTAGAATCTGAATAAATATTGATTTTACAACCAGCCATAATCTCTCTTTTTAATATTTTTATTGCAGTTAAAATTGCTATTAATTCTGCGCGATTGTTTGTTTGTTTGCCTTCTATTCTACCACAATAATTTCTAGAATCATCTTCTTTAAAAAATATTCCTATTCCAGCTTTTGCATCAGGTCGTCCGTTTCTTGAACACGCGCCATCTGTATAAACATTTATTTCTATATTATCCATCCTTTACTAGATTAAATTAAATAAAAAATATTTAATTCAATTTTCAGTTAAAGTTAATTTATCCCGCCATTTTTCCCATATTTAAACGTTCTAAGCAATATTCAAAGTAATAGTCTGTTTTATCTTTCCATTCCACTTCCCAAATATCTCTACCATTATCGAATCCTTGATGAGATTTTATTTTCATTAATTTATTTTCTGGTATCGATTTATAATTTATGTTTCGTTTATAACAGTCTTTCCCTGCATTATTTAAAACTACTGTATCGCCCTTTTTAAACATTTGTTTTTATTAATAACAAGTGTTTAAATTAATTTATTAAATTTTTTGCTCTTCAATTAATGAGTAATATTTATCTGCTAAAACACCCGTTATTATGTTTTGTTTTATCCATTGCATTTGTTGGGCTGAAACTTTATGAAATAGCTGACCTTTTATTTTATTGTATTTTGGATTTAATCTCCAATTGTAAAGACAGTCCCCCAACTGTATCCATTTCATTCCATATTCTGAATTATTTAATTTTAATTCTAAATCTATAGCTTGTCCTGGAGAGATTAACATTGTTATTATATTGTAATAATTTAGATTTAATAACCTTTAAATATATAAATTAAATGTTTATTAATTTAACGTTTTTTAGTTTTTCTCGGTCTAGTTCTTCTCGGTCTAGTTCTTCTCGGTGTAGTTCTTCTCGGTCTAGTTCTTCTCGTTGTCCTCTTTTGTGGTTTTGATTGCATGGGTTTAGATTTTTTTCTTTTTTTTCTTTTACCAGATGCTTTTCGTGATACTTTTCGTAATGTTGACATTCTTTTTGCTTTGTTTATTCTTTCTTCAAGAAATTTCTTCCTACGCTGAATAGCATTAAAATGGCGCAACGAATCTTCATATCCTTTTTCTCTCTTTCTGATTATATTTTTAAGTCGACGATTTTCATTTACAATTTTTTTCCATAGTCTTCTAAATCTTGTTAAAATTTTGCCATATTCGTCTTTATTTTTTATATTTACACTATCATTAAAAGCAACTAACATCTCTTTTTCCCAAAAATCAAATATCTTTATACAATATTCTATATTTTTTTCTTCGCATCCTTGCTTTAATTCTTCAAAGGAACTTTTTAAATATTCTATCTTTTCTTGTACTTCGTCTGAATATTCAGGACTAGGACTTGCTTGCCAATGTAAAAGTCCCGGATGATCATAAGTAGCGCCTATTTTTTTTCCAATTTTTGTTGTTGAAATTTCTTCACTATTTCTAACAAGAGCAGCACCCGCAGCACCCGCAGCACCCGCAGCACCCGCAGCACCCGCAGCACCAGCAGCACCCGCAGCACCCGCAGCACCATCAGCACCCGCAGCAGCTGCACCACCTGCCGCACGCTCAGCACCAGCAGGACCTGAAGGAGGATTTTGTGCTTCCAATGGAACATCTC
>Ga0187217_1000495_pt1 | contig 16562 bp, 21 predicted proteins | sample 15SPOviralmetaG_FD_130165 | JGI IMG/M metagenome (GOLD analysis project Ga0187217, IMG submission 130165) | Marine viral communities from the oligotrophic San Pedro Time Series (SPOT) site, San Pedro Channel, CA, USA - 15 SPOT_SRF_2010-09-15... | ecosystem: Environmental > Aquatic > Marine >... | reverse complement strand
TCTGCTACGAACCGATGTCAGCGGTGTCGGTAATGATGGATCCCAGCAAGCAAGAGCAGGGAGAAGTGGTCCGTTTCCACACGACGACTCACTTGGATCCACAACACAATTCACGATGATGGCGAACTATCCACCTTTGAATGTTAAAACAGAAAGTATGAAACTCACCGCTCAACGATTACCCTTGAGTATGGTGCGCGGATATTATGGGATACGATGTGATATTGTACCGAAAAGTCAGTTTCTCGGGGGTATAGAACACGCACGATTACCACTACTGGGTATCTGTCCCAAGACAACCGCCATCGGTGATTTCTTTTACACGGGATCTACTGATTTAGTTTTCACGATGGATAAGCATGTAAGGTTAAGTAATGTAAGGATACAAATCACAGACCCAGATGGTAGTGATGCTGTGATTGATGGTGAGAGCACGGTGTTGATTAAGATATCAAGAAAGAAAAAAGCGATCTATAATCAAGTGGCGTATATTCAAGAACTTATGGAACAGGAAGAACAACAGAAAAAATAAATGAAAATAATAACTTATCATTTATATATATACATATTGTATATTATGGATTTGTATAGCACTTCTGCTGGGTCTATATCTCAAGGTAATGTGAGACGACGGGGTGTTGAATCCGCACACGCATCACAAAGAGCACGAATTCAAGATATAGGTAAAAACTGGTCTGACGCACAAAAGAACTTTGACGAACAGCGTGATAGTAATGTAGAGCAGGTACAACAGGCAGGAGAACTCCGTGAAATCAAAGACCAGATCGGTAATGCTTTCGCTGTCTCATCTATGCCCGCGAAAATCAAATCATTTCAAAAATGGTCGCAAGGTGGTGTGAATGATATCGGGGGTAAAATAACAAATCCGTCATCTGTAAAAATGGGTGAGATGGCGAAGGGTGATTTGAAAGCACTCGGTAATTCACAATCCGTAAGTCGTGGGGCATCTGAAGCGCTTACTGAACTTAACCCAATGGCGTCGCGGGCAGAACAATCGGTTGAAATGTTGGGTAAGGATGGTAAGGCAGGGATCGGTAGTCGGTTATATGAAGGGGCAAAAAATGCTGTGGGTATGAGCGAAGAAACAGCAGAGAGATTAGGCAAGGGGGCAGGGATGTTGGGGGGCGCAGTCATTGCTGGCAACGATATCGCTGCCGATCTAAAAGGTGGTCTCCATATTGAAGGTAATAATACTCTTGAGAAAGTCAGTAATGTCTCAGGTATCATCGGTGGTGTCGCAGATATAGGCGGTGCTTTCTTCCCACCCTTAGAATTACTCGGGGGTGTGGCGGGTCTTATATCAGGGGTGTCAGGGGCGATCGGTGATTTTGAAGATACCTTATCTCAAGAAGATAAAGCAGGGGCAAAGACCCTTGACAAAAGTCAAGAAGGGTCGGAGATGGCACAGGCACAGGTAGAACAGAGTAAATCAAGTCTGGCGGGTGCTGTATCAACCGCTCTCGGCAGAACTAACTAATGAAAAATTTGATTTCTATAATTTTATATTTCTCTTTACTATAGGTAATACACGGATGAGTGTCATAAAACAAACGAACCGAGATATGCTTCTGGATTTGTATGATGATGTAAGTGCCATCAAATACACACTACAAGAGATGCGACACGATCTATCACAACTACGAACCATCGCCACTCAAACAAATGACATCAAGCGCGACCTTGCCTATATCAAGAGTTTATTGAAACCCACCGCACCGAATGGTGATAGTGATAAAGCGCATGCTGTGGCACAAAGTAATGTAGGGTCTTGGACTTTATGGTAGGCGTTTAAATAATGAAAATATACTCTATGTATATTTATACAGATGATAGCACCCTGTCATAAATCTCATAGTAAAACTGATTTGATTGATATTATAAATTTTTGTGATATCCCCGTCGTGTTTAATCACAGCGATAACAAGAAGTCATTACAAGCAAAATTACTCAAGGTTATTCAAGACCAACCCACATTACAACTACGAGATGATAATCATTACAAACTCAAGAATATACAAGATGTATCTTTTTATCTCAAGAAGATGAATCCAAAGAAAACACTAACCATCAAAGAAAAAGGTGAAGTAATGAGAATCGCAAAGCGTATCATCTTTTATGCCACTCACGGATTTGATTTGAAAGTCTCGGATTATAAAGACACACAAACCCTTCTTGATGATATGTTATATATCAAGAGTTATGGTGATATACCGAGTGTCCGCCGTGCGTGTAGGTTGATGAAGACTGATAGTAAATTTTACGAACAAGATTTTGAACCGATTATATCCCCACAAGTCCAGCGTGAGATTGATGAGAAAAAAATAAGCAAGAGTGTTATCTTACATAATGTTACGATCAAGCATGGTGAGTTTATCTTGAAATTTGATTGATTTAAAATTTGATAGACATAGTAAGTTAGAGTGAAGGATGGCGAATTATACCGCTGTATTTTATGTGAATGACAAGATGGTGTGTCAAATATGGACGCCGTGTAAAGATGAACGAGAACTCTACAGATATATCTCCGAACCCTTGTTTAGACACGGATGTCAAAAAGGTTTATCCTTGAAATATCAAAAAGAAGTCTTTACAAAAGCATTTAGAAAACTCGTAGTGGGGCGTGATAAATCTCCCGATGATATCTCCGCATTGGCAACCACCTTCATGCTTGTTGATAAATTCAAGACGACACCCGACGATCTAGAAATACTCATCATCAAGGATAAATTCAACTTGTATGATACGGATGCGGTTAAAACGCAGAAAAAAGATATTTCTAAGGTTATACAAGATAATGTCCGCACCGCCGAAAAACACACTCAACAAAGATTTAAAACACGGACTTCAAAAAGAAACAGAAAGGGTACAAGATTTTGAAAAGGTATTCGGATCGCTTACAAAAACAACTCAGTATTATAATTTTGACTGGGTCAATACTAAGAAACATTTTTATGTAGAACACAAAGAACGCAACATAGATTTCGGTAGATTTGATAGTCTATTTTTTGATAAAGTCAAGTATGATAGATATCTAGAAATCAAGAAAGAGAATCCATTTGCCAGATGCTTTATCATATGGACTTGTAATAATGTGCCTTACATATGGGAGTTTGCCGATCAGTTTGATGATGATGATATCCCTTGTTTTTATTTCAGTCGTCGTGAAATGGATCGCAGACGCGGACACGGATGGCAACCACAAGAGTTAGTGAATGTATTTAATGAAGCGTGTGTTCCGTTTCAAGATTTCAAGTTGTATTAAATTTGATAGTGTATAAATTTGATTTAAACATTATTATCTAATCATATCTATAGACTAAAATGGGTATGACAAAAAAAGAAATGGATATGATGGGAGCGTTTGTGCGTGAAGCGATAAGTGAATTTAGACCACATCTCAAGGGGAGCACCTTAAATTCATACTGGGCACAGATACGCAAGTTGATGAAAGCGAGTAATGAAACCACTCTTGAATTTCTAAGATATCCCGAGATGGTGAAATCACTTGTCAATCATCTTCATTTTACAAGTCAAAGAAATACTTATAACGCCGTTTCTACCTTTCTCCTTGCGATAGATATTGAAGGTGATTTGAAAGAGACGATTACTCAATATGAAGCGTGGCGTGATGAACTCAACACAAGATATACTCAAGAACAAAAGACTGGTATTATCTCACAGAAACAAGAACCGAACTTTGTTACTATTGATGAACTACAAGAATTCATCGCATCTATGAAACGCAACATACTCTATGAAGAACGCAAGGGTGATGTGAATATACGGATGGTTTATGTATTGTTTGAAATACTTGTAAGATATCCCCTTCGTAATGACTTGGCAGGTATGACACTCACCAGTAAGCGGGGATATAATAAACTCACGACTGAAGATAAACAGGTGAGAAACTGGTTAGTGTCAAATGACGGATCATATATCATTATTGATAATGTATATAAGACGAGTAAAAATTATGGTGAAAATCAAATCCCGATTGAGAGTGAAACACTCAACGGCATCATCTCAGGTTATATCCGTAAAAACAAATTCAAGATCGGTGATGTACTCTTCCCCATCACTTCAAATTATCTTTCTCAACTACTCATCAAATATAGTCAGCAATATATGGGTAAGAGTATTTCAACCACGATGATACGAAAGATTGTTACGAGTGATAAATTTCTTGACTCTAAATTAGAACAAGAAAAGCATGCGAAAATATTAGGTCATAGTGTAGGCACGGAGAATGCTATCTATATTAAGCAGAAGGCGTGATTATTTACCGACTGATTTCTGTGCCATCTTGTGCGCTTGTGAAAATGACGATCCTTGACGCATCAAGCGTCTCATCATCGCCATATGTTTAGGTGAGTGATGTTGTTTATGCTCTTGTAATTTTTTGTTTTGCTCCTTCGTGAGTGGCGTCAGTTTTTTTTGAACTGGTTTCTTTTTACTTGTTGATGATGATGTATCTCCGTATGCCATAATATACATAGTGTATATTATTTTCGTGGAAACATTTTATTCGCACTTTCTAAAGTAATTGTCTTTCTTGTCTTTGGTTTCTTGAGTGTCTTACTAGGTGTCAATTGTGCCTTCTTGTGGTCTAGAGTGTATCCATTATCTTTTATGAGTTTCATTATGTAGGCACGAGACGATTTCGGTGGTATGTGGATCGCCATCAACTTGTTATGTGCTCGTATCATTCGTCGTATCTCAGGCGTTTTCAATTCACCGATTTTACCATATTTACTATCTGCTTTATATCTTTGAACTTCTCTCATAATATACATAGTGTATATTATATTTACGCGTTGAATAATTCAAATTTACCATTGCGTAGGCGAGCAACACGAAGATATTCACAATACGATCGTAGGGTGATTGCCGTCGCAGGCATCTGACCCGTGATGTGTAATTCAATACCCCGATGACCCACGCGTCCACCCGTCAGTCGTGTGCTGTTATAGAAGAATTCACCGCCGAGAAGGGGTTGAGAGCGACCGATCATAGTAGAACCAGCAACAAATAGAGCGCCCGCGTTACTAAACTCTTCACGCGTCACAAAAGGGACACTTTCTGCGTCCGTGAGAAGAGAAAAGAGACGCGCCGTGTTTTCAACATCGCTGGCGAATTCAAATCTATCATTATATCTGACATTATATTTGAATACACCGACCGATCCATCACCCGCCCTTACAGGTGCTTTACTACTGAAAGCACCCGCTAACTGACCCGATGCCGTTGACTGCTGTGAGAAAACAGTTACCACACGGGTTACCATTCGGTTTGCCATACCGAGATTTCTAATAATCGTCGTGCCACCCGCTCCGCTCATATCGGGGATAGTCGCTGAGTTCAGGCGATAATCTACAAATGAGAATGTCATATCTTGGTTCGCTTGACGATACTGCTCCATTTCATCACCCGATCCATAGAAGATATAATCCGCCATAAATTTAGTTTCATTCGGATCAAGTGCGTAGGCGAGACCGCCGTTGCCGTCCGATGATACAATCGCCCGCGAAGAAATCTGTGGCGCCCATGTCAATTCAATAGTTATTGGTTGCTCTATCATATACAAGGGGAGTTGATGTACCTTCAAGAAAGGGAAGAGATCCGAAAGGTCAACCGCGTAAGATGGAGACTCGGCGATTGTCACTGCCGAAGTGCCGTCCATCACTAAGGCATCCACAGGACTGGTGTTGTTGGCGGTGAGACGACCGCCTTCTTCAACACCATTATCAAGGATAATACCATCTGCTTGCCGACCCGCAAGGTCTCCCGTCTTGTCATATTTAAACTTATGACACAACGAGCGACCCGTGAGATACTGCTCGCGCTCCTTGTTTAATTCATTCGCAATCAACGATGACTTGACCGCGTGAAGATGTTGCCAGTCACCGATCTCGTTGATGACCTGATTACCGACCTTCAACACCGCCTTTTTAATAACAGATCCAATACCCACATTCACAGGGGGCATCGCTTCTGCGTTTGTCCCAGCAGGGACAAGACTTAAAAAGAGTTTAGAATGCGAGTGAAGAAAACCTTTACGCTGTAATTGAAATCTACAGAAACCATCACCGAGCGTGGGATCGTTATTGACTACAGGTTCAAGCAGGTCAGTTTCAACCTGCTGAATATAATTCACGGGGATCTGGTCTAGTCGGATAAAATCTGGAATACCACCAGAAACAGTCACTTGTGCTGACGCACTTGGATTCACATCAGTCTGGGTTTGAGAATCGCCGTCCATAGTTATAAATATACATATAGTATATTTATAGAGTAAAAAAATAATAAAATAATCGTAGATAATAAATTACTGGATGACTTGGACGCCAGTGGGACTATACATCAGGGTTGCCCGTGCCTTCAAGAAAAGGAAGACTGACTGGGGTGAATCGCCCGCAAGGTTGGACTCTAAACTGACACCGAACTGCTCGCGACTAAAGTCTTGACCGCTGTTGAATTGTGAGTATCTTACGCCGATGGCGAACAAGGCGCCACCATCGGGTTGAACTTTGTATGATGTACCATCCACAGATGACGTGCCACTGCCCGAGAGATCGTAATTACGATTAAGATTGACAGGTGAAGCGGATGTGCGATCAAGTTGATATTCAGGGATTATGCTTTCAAGTTGAAGACGTGCGAGTTGGGAGTCAACGGTGCTGACATTACCATCAAAGGAGATATTGGTTACATAATCAAAGTCTGCTGGATATTTTTGACCCCCGCGTAAAAACTGAACGCGAGTGAAATGACCGAGTACATTACCAGTTGATGCTGGGTATGTTGTTGCGAGACCGTTTTGAGCGAGAGTGTTGATATGATTAGACGGGCAGAATGTCAAGAAAGCAGATTGGAGTTGGCGTAAGGCGACATCATACTGGATCTGAGCGTTGTTAGTATTGACAGAAGTATAGAGACCCGTGATGGTATTATACTCAAGAGACCCAGTGGTCTGCGATGACATCATCGCCATATCTTCAGGTTTGATATCACCGACTTCACAAGTCAGTTTCAAATCACGGAGTTGATAATGTGCTTCTTCAAGACCAGTCAAGACTTCAGTCTCCGAAAACAACACATTACTATCAGGGGCGAGCATAATTTCAATTTCAAGACCACCGAACGCAGTCTCCATAAGGTTGATGTGATTACCACCGCTCAGGAAACCACTCGGCAGATGACAACTAAACTCTTTCTTTTGAGTCCCCCCAGCAGTATTGACAACAACCGTATCAACAAACGCTTTAGGGTTAGGCATACACAAGGCAGTTTCACCGAGATGACCCGTAAGGTCTTGTTTAGATGATGTTACGCCGAGATAACTAGACATATAACGATTATAATGACGAATCTGCTCGCAGACCATCTTTGATTTTGAATGACGGATCGTCAGTTGCTCCCACAGGGCGAATACACCCAGACGATTATCCATAGTTATTTTCGGGTTATCACCCGCGACAACAGGCGTCGGGTTGGCAAGGTTATCCTTAAAGATACGCATGTCTCCGACAATACGGATGGTTGATGGGTCAAGTAATCCATTCTGCGCAGCGATCGTGAATGATAACATAGGAAATCCATTTTTGAACGATATGCGTCCATCACTCGGAATGTTGTTGGGTCGTATCTCAAGGTATCGGGATGTCGCACTACTCATAATTATATACAAGGTTAGATAGTATATAAATTTGAAAATAAACAAAAAATTAGTATGAATATATAATATACGATGTATATTTCTATTTATTGCTCTACGGAGACTGCTCCATTACGAATTGTAAGTCGTCGGACGTGGTAAATAAAGGTCTTAAAAAGTTTAGGTTTCGCTGGGACAGTTACAGCACTCTCGTATTTCAACTGAACTCCTAAGTCCTTACCCCGTAGGTCAGTCGCTCCGTTTTGAAGACCGAAGGCACGACCCATACAGAAATTATCTTGAAACTCTACAAAAGACAACGGGTCAATACCAGCATTACTGAGACTTTTCTCTAACTCCGAGCAGTGGAAGGCATCAATACTATTTTTAGTCGCGATCTTGTTTGTCAAGACAGGGCGCGATGGCACAAGGCGTCCATCAATCACATACTGGGAAGATGTGAGACCATCGTTGATACCCGTATATCCCGAGCGGTGAGATGCTCGTGCTAAATCTTGATTTGCGTTGCCCTTGATAATCGCATAAGTGCCTTCACCCGCGATCAGAGACTTAGAGTTGTAAATGGTCGCATCAGTAGGTACAATAATCATAGACTGGGCGCGAGAATTTTGAGCGAACACTTGAAACGCGACTTGCTTGTCGGCAGCGAGAATGGAATGTTTATAGCATGTCTTTGAGTAAATATCAAATTCAATCGCCTTGCCTTCACGCGCCTTCGCGATCATACCCGCTTCATAAGACGGATCAAGGTCAATCTGATGACATATCATATTAAAGTTAGAAACCGTGTAAGTTGCTCCATAAGTAGATGCTTCACGCGACACCGCTGTAGAGACAAGAACGAAATTACCCGATGTAATCGCTGTGCCACCCGCAGGGTTATTCACATTATTCACGACAAGTTTTACAAATCCACTATCAACGCTGATGCTGGCGATCGTCATCTCTGCGCTCATACTGGTCGCCGACCCGAATCCATAAAGCGCCCCCGTTGCGATATTACAGAAATCAACCGTTTCACCCACAACAAAAGGGCAGTCTGCGACGCTGTTGACATTATTTTCGGTTTTCAAGAAGATATTACCACGATTCGTGCCATCATTACCCCAAGCGTCTCCCGTCGCGTTTTTGCCTTGAAACACAGGACTGAGTTTCAGTCGGGTGTAAGCAGAGACACTATCCAACTGCTTAATCACACGCTCGGCAGGGGCAAGGTCAAATTCAAGATACAGACCCGATGTCATCATACACGGGAATATTTTATCCTGAAAGCATCCGAGATGAAGGGGGACACAACACTTTGCGGTCAAGAAGTCCGCGTCCGAAAAGACAACATTACCCGCTGGGTTGGGTTTAAAATACGGGTTGGTGTGAAGGTCTGCCTTACGAGACTGGGTCGTGCCTTCTGTACCAGCACATCGTGGTTGATATGTGGTCGCACACTCTTGAAGAGCGCGAACATTACGGAGACTATCATCGGCGTTGTATGAATAATCAACCGCCACAGCGGTGTTGTAATCTTGAACTTCTTCAAGTAGATTACCGCGAGTGCCATCATAGACGCGCACATTTTCAAACAAGCAGGATGCTCCCATTTCATCAAGTTGAAGACGGGTCGGTTTCTTACCCGCTGGCAACTTTATCTTGACATCAAATTCAACATAACTATCCTTACCCGACAAAAACTTAACACTCGGCGGGATAAATAGAGAGACCTTTTGACCCGCCGAATAAGATAATCCATTTTCAGAAGGGACTGAGACTTCAGTTTCACCGATGCGCACAATATCGTCAGTCTTCCAGTAACTCGTCATATATTATACCGATGAGTATATTTAAATCTAAAATATAAAAAAAATCAAAATATATACACTATGTATATTACTACAAAGGAATGAGTTTCGGTAATATGGATGATTATTCATTAAGCGATCTTGCTGGTAGTGGGGCAATCATACTCGCAAGTGTCGGTGGTCTTTTGACGATTATTTTATCAAGTAGATGTTATATCAAGTGTCGTTTAGGACTGACAGACAATTGTAATATATGTATGTGTGAGAGAAAACCACCACCCGATCCAGAAGACCCAGAGAAGGACAAGAAGAAGAAGAAAGATACAACACCAGCACCAGCACCAGATATGACACGACCAGCACCAGCACCAACACCCAGAGACTCCACAGATTCGGCACAATCAACACAACCAATCATTTCACCGTAAAAGTTTAAATCCTGAAATATATTTCTAAGGGGTCTTTATCTTATGGCACACGAATGGTATCAATCATCACTAAACCAAGGTCTTGAAGAAAATCACAATCGTATGATTTTCAAAGCATTACATTTTTCTAAACTTCTGTCTTTACCCGATGACATCATAGGACACATACAATTACAAATCAAATTAGATGAACTTGAAAGAAGACAGAAGGATTATCATCTTAAGATGATACGACAACTAAATACCCAGTCATATTATAAACAAGGGTTATTCAAGAAACAATATACAAAGTGTATAGATTATTATATATCCATAACTGATAAATAAGGATATGTCAATATTGCCTTATTACTATAGAAAGGTATTGGGGAAATATATTTTCTAAAATACTTTCTGAAACCAATACTCTGTTTTTGACATATGTTTATATATTCATATGGATATATAAGACTTAAAGATAATAGTCTAGTCTATGATAAGTGATATGGTTAAGAGTAAGGTTAAGGATATGACAAAGAAAGAGCAGAATGAAGCGGTGATTGATTTTATGGTTGAGTATGGATATACAGAAGAAAAAGATAAGCGTAATCTAGCGTTGCTACTGAACCGACCCACTACTGAAAAAAATGCGACGGGTTGTTTAGTGCGTGCCGTGAAGGATCATATAGATTTGTTTAACAGCACAGAAGACATTAAAGTCTTGGAGACTGACCTGCGTGATACTGATGCCTACGCTGAAAAGATGAGAAAGAAGTGTGAAATACTAGAGATGACTATTGAAGCGGGTCAAGATGAAATAGTCTTTGCGAGAAATAACAATAAACGAATGAAAGAAGAGCACCAGTCTATGACGCGTCAAAATCAGTTTTTAAAGCAGTGGGTATATGACAATATGAAGGGATCAGACATCCCCTTGCGTTGTGCTTTCTGTAATCAATTCGGTGAGAAGGCATGGTAATCTTAATACTTTTTGCCATTACGGAGTTTTTTAGTATCCTTCTTTTTGTTGTTGTCGCTACGCTTGAAACCATCAAAGATAGATTCGGGGCGTATTATCTTGTCTTTCTGTGTTGGAATATATACATCCTTGAACCTTGAATAACTCGGCATGCGTGGATCATTACCTTTGATAACCTTTGTCTTCGGTTTTCTCTCCTTCGCCATATGAAGTTTATTATGTTTTTTGTTAGATAAAAATATTATATAAGAAACCATATAATATATGAGTCTCGTTATCTGTAGTAATAAATCGGACGCGCAGATTGACGACCCCACTGATATTGGTGAAGCGTATTCGTGGCGTAATGATTTGTCATCCACTTTGACGATCCCGAAGGACGCCCAGATTGCTCTCCAGAGTGCGAAGGTTGAACTTGATGGTCGTATTGTCTCGGGGGATCAAAAACACGCGTATCAGTATTTTGGAGAAGTCTTAAATGAAAACACGGAAACGAATATGGATAAGTCATCGGCATTCACGATGGAATGGGATATCGGTAGTAATGAAGCAGAAACACCCGAGCAGATGGCAACACGAATTCAAAGAACCGCGAATGAAAGTATATGGCATCCTAACCTTGCGAACAAAGTAAGTGTCTCTGCGAAGAGAAACGGATCAACAAACAACTGGGAAGGGTTTAATATCACCTACGATCAAGAAAAAATCAACACCACTAGCAGTCATATACCTGGATCGGGTCAGACATGGGACGCTAACTGGTTAAAAAATGAAGGTCTAGACAGATTTAATTACGCGGGGGGATCTCTCGCGAACCTTGGATGGTCTTACAACGTCGCGGGGACAGAAGGCACCTTTCTTGTTGAAGGTCATAATGTCTCAAATCGCGGAGATGTGTGTAGTATGATAGCGACTGAATATCCCTTGTCTACGATGATTGGTGAATTTGAAGTAGATTTGACAGATGTGTTAGCGAAGGGTAATGATTTCATCGTGGGTCTCAGTCGTGTCAACGCGGGTGATGTGACATACGAATCACGGGGCATCATCGCTCCTGAATATTTTGACCCTAATCGTGGTAATGATATTATTGATACTCAAGTGTTTTACGATTATGCGATTGTGAGATTTGGAAATGAGTTATACCTACAAGATACACGCGCGAATACTGACCCTACCTTTGATGCTGGCACTGACCCTGAAGCAACTTTTTATCACGATGTAAATTACTGGGAGAACGCGAACATCACAGATTTCTCATCTATCTACAATATCGGAACAAACGCCTTGAATATTGAAAAAGTAAAATTTCAGTTGAACGGGCAAGCGATAAGGATCGTATTGTACGACGATCGTGGGGACTCAAAGATGTTATATGATTATGACTCCACTTATACGAAGGAACAAAATCTCGCACCCATAGACCAAACTAAATGGTCGTTATGTCCCCTGCTCGCCATCACAACCACAGTGGGTCAAGTCCCTGTCAATATGAAAATTACTCAATATAACGCAAATACACAAGTGGGTGTTGATGGACGCGGATATCGTGTTATCAACTGGCAACCCTTTGTGACTGGAGAACCAGCATACCCGACATGGGAACCAGCGCAGGAACGCGACCTTGCTGGATGGTGGAACTGGGCAGACAATCATTTTGATGCGGATCAAGGACAGCAGATAGAGACACGCCCTTGGAATGATTTACGGACATCATTCACGAGTGATAAATTGACATACATGCGTCAACCAACAACGGGAGACAACCGCCGTCTCGGTAAGGGAACATCGGGCGACTCCTTGTTTCAAAATCTTATCTTTACACAAGAGACTGAACTATACGATGAGACCTACCCATCTGGAAATGTTATGGATCTCTTGGGATTTGCGGATTCACCTGTGACAGACTTCACAGTCGCAGATGCCACCACCTTCGCTGTGTTATTTTCAAGTGATACAATCCCTACGGGTTTCGGATCTAAAGCGATGTTTGTAAGGGTCGGCGGTCTCAGTCAAAAGTCTATGAATGCCTTCGCTCGTGTGCCATCTCAAATCATCGGTCATCTACCTATGTTTGAAGGTCAAGGTAAGACCCGACGATTACATTATGAACCTAATACCCTTACCTATTTAGACCTAAATAACCCTAGTGAATTTAAGGTTTCTGCCCTTGATATATCCTTCTGTTATGTGAATGAACGCTTCGCGACCGCCTTGACTAGTCAAAGTGTTGTGGTGCTCCATATCCGCCGTAGACCATAATAGATAACCTATCCATTATACACGGGAAATTAAGTCATTTATGAATATAATATTCATATTTTAACAATTTTTACGACATCATCATAAATATATTTGCGAGTATATAATGGATATGTCTAAATTGCCGAGCGCTCTTCAATATAGTATTGAGAAATCACCTGAACCACGACAATATCAGACGGATATAGACTCGTCGTTGCCTGTTGACGATGATGATACCCCTACGGATACTCCGACACTTCAAACAGATAATATGCTTGCGCCCATTGAAGGGCAATTACCTGATATTACAAAGGAAGAGTTGATACCTGATGATATCTTTGATAAGATACAAAAGAAACTCGTGAAAGAGAAAAAGAAACTTACTCAACGGAAACCTGCTCCACAAACGCGTCGTGTCAAAGAAGACGAAAGCGATTATCAAGTGTCGTCTGACGATGAAGAAACAAAACAGATAAAACAAGCGTATGTCAAATTCACGGAAGAAGCACCGCCACCCAAGAAGAAACCCATGCGATCCCTTTCTCCACCAGCACCCATACCAGAAGGAGTAAAACTAACAAAATCGGGGAAACCGCGGAAACAGTTATCAGAAGAAGCGAAAGAAAGGAGACGATTAGCGTTAGAAAAAGGTCGTGAAACGCGTCGTCGTAATATGCTGGCAAGGAAGGGACAGAAAGAGACATCACCTATACCCATCCCTAAGAAAAAAGTTGAGCGCCCCCAATCACCGCCGAAAGCAAAGATGTGGACGACAGAAGATTTAGCGCGTAGTCAATATGAAGCGATTGAAAGGTATGATAGCATAAGAAAGGAAAGGAAACAAAAAAAGAAAGAAGCGAAGGCGATAGAAGAGCAGAGACAACAAATCAAACAAGTCGTCCATCGTGAAGCACAATGGCAGATGAAGGCGGGTAGATTTGCTGGATGTTATTGATGCGTTTATTTACATAAGATTAAAATATACATAAAGTATATTATGGATAGTCGTGCCCCACCCCGCGTCTTGAAGGTCAAAGACATAGAAGAAGATTCGCGTTTCACAGATATACATCCTAATCTCCCACAGATGCCATCACTCCTGCTTATTATTGGATCGGTGCGTAGTGGGAAAAGTAATCTCATCACTAACCTGTTTTGTAATCCTGAGTTTTACAAGGATAAGTTTGACATCGTAAGGATTATCTCAACAACCCTTCACACAGATACAAAGGGTAAGATACTGGATAAGTTTTTTGATTGTGATAGTCATTATGAAGATAGCATGATAGAAGATATCAAGAAGGGACAACAGCGTGATGAAGATGGTAATAGACCTAGTTATGCCCTTGTGTTAGATGATGTACTAACAAAAGACTTTAGTAAAAACAACGCCGTCTCTTACTTCTCCACAAGGTTTAGACACTATATTGACCTATATGTTATCGCAACACAAACCTTTCGTGCGGTCTCTGGTATGATACGAAACAACGCGCAAGATGTAATTATCTGTCGTCAGCAGAATGATAAAGAGTTAGAAAAAATCGCAGAAGAGTATGGGTCTATGGTGGGGGGACTGGATAATTTCTTGAAGATGTATAAACAGATCCACAAGGAGAAATACCAGTTGATGTATATCAAGTTAAGTGAAAACCCCGCTCAAGTGTTTCATAATTTTGAAACAAAGATATATCCGAATAGTGAGTCGCATCCTGAAGAGTTAGACCTTGGAGATATTTAATACTAATTATCATTTGAAATATATAATATACACTATGTATATAAATGACTGAAATGCTTGATAAGGAGATACGGACGAAGGCGTATGAGAAACTATGTAAGTTAAATAGACGACACAAAGATGTGTGTAGATGGTTGCGACACGCGGATGGTCTTGTAGAGATTGATGCCATCGTTGAGAAAGCGGTTGAATTGTTTCCTGAGTGTAAAGCAGTCAAGGAGAAACCTGTTCGTCAGCGTCTTGAAGAGAAGCGAGCGAAGGGTCGTGAAAAGAAAGGATTAAAACCTAAACCTATTGTGTGGCATGATTCGGCACGCCATCATCTATGATATCATCATATATGAAATTCGGGTTGACTTCACCCGTCTCTTGGTTGACTTCGGCGTAGTCTTCAGCATAGTCATCATCTTCAGATTGCTCTAGTAAATCAACCTGCGCATAGACGAAGTCTTCGTCCATTTCAGCATCTAGTTTATCAAGGACTTCTGTTAGATTTGTAACACATTCAACAATCTTCGGTCGTCTCTCAATAAGAAGATGACATTTCTCGGGATACATCTGACAAAATTCAACTAACCGACCCTTTTTGTGATAGTAATTATATTGTTGATACGCCTTTTTGAATTCTTTGTGTTTATCGTAGTAATCAATTCGTTTTTGACGATTGTCTTCATACCACTGTTTAGATCGGGCACAATTCTTCGCCTTGAATTCAGCGTCGTCTTTCATCTCAGCATATCTCTGCTTATCATACTTCATCTTCACAAGATAATTTCTTATCAGTCTATCAACATCTATACCATCCATTATTTATCCTTTACTATAGACTATTATTTTTTCTTTAAATGGGATTTGTCAATCTTATGTGCTTTACTACTGGGGTCTATACTAGCATAGACACGTGCCATTGCCCACTGCTCGGGTGATTTAACATTCGGTCTCACGGACTTGGGGTTATTTTTAAAGGCACCCACCCCTTTGTTATAGATGGTTTGAAGACCGCTCTTTTTATACCCTGTGGTTTTTGAGATATCAGAAAGACTATGTGATGTCCCCTTCTTAAATTTGTATTTACGATTATATTTTTCTTTGTAAGTAACAACCATATAATATATACACTATGTATATTATATGCCTATACAAGTAGTAATAAAAAAATCAACAAGACCCGAGAAGAAACTGATGGCGGTCTTTTACGATCACAAGGGTGGTAAGAAAATAAAGACGACACATTTCGGTCAAGCGGGCGCACCTGATTTCACGCGTACAAAAGATACAAAACAAAAAAAACGATATCTAGATAGACATCGTAAAAGTGAAAACTGGCAAGATTATAAATCAGCGGGGTCATTATCAAGATGGATATTGTGGGATAAACCAACAAGGGCAGAAAGTATAAGGGCGTATAAGCGTAGATTTAATCTTGTGTAAGATTAAGTTTCTTTTTGAGTTCATCATTCTCCGCCTTGAGTTTAAGTCCCATCATCATCCACTCCTTAAAATTAGCGTGTCTCTCCTTTTTGAGTTCGTCATTCTCCTTTGTAAGTCTCTCACCTAGTTCCCACGCGCGATCAAAATTTTTATCCGCTCGCTGTTTCTCCATATCTATCTTCCGCTTGAGTGTCTCAATCTCCATATCTTTCTTCCCCATGAGTATATGATGCTTCGCCTTGAGACGCCCGATACATTCTCCATTCTCTCTCTT
>Ga0187217_1000494_pt1 | contig 16568 bp, 9 predicted proteins | sample 15SPOviralmetaG_FD_130165 | JGI IMG/M metagenome (GOLD analysis project Ga0187217, IMG submission 130165) | Marine viral communities from the oligotrophic San Pedro Time Series (SPOT) site, San Pedro Channel, CA, USA - 15 SPOT_SRF_2010-09-15... | ecosystem: Environmental > Aquatic > Marine >... | reverse complement strand
GAGTTTATCTAACGCCTTATATCTTTTCCGTTAGATTTATTAATTCGTTAGATTTATTAAATCCTTTATTCTTTATTAAATCCTTGCATTCTTTATTAAATCCTTGCATTCTTTATTAAATCCTTAGATCATTTCTAAATATTTTTAATCTCATCCATCTCATCCACTAGATATACTGATTCTCTCAATTGAATGAGATAATGAGATACTTTTTTAAATCACGCTGGATATTATAATTTATTGTCTGGCAAACTCTAAATCATCTCATTATCTCATTAATTTTATACTCTCTATACTATTTTTTAGTAATCTATATGTATATCAATGTAAAATATGTGAGCAAATAGATAATGAGATGCTAATGAGATGCTAATGAGATTAATGAGATCCATTTTTAAAATATTATATTCACTATTGTTAATTTAATAGCAAAAAACAAAAAAAAATTTTAATTCATTATGATATACTATTGATCGCTATATAAAGAAATCTTTTATTTCTCATAATTTATTTTATATTATGTTACTCTTAAATATCCTGAGCTATCTTTCCATAATCTATTACTATCATTTGGTGCTACTGTTGGTAGGTTCTCTAATCTTACATCTATATCACTTGTAGTTGGTGGAGCAGAACCAATATAATTAAATGTTATATTTGCTAAACCATAATGGTCGTAATTACCATTACTGGTATTATATTGTATCCATCTAACATAATAACAACCTTGTTGTTGTGCTGTCATAGTATGAATATAATAATTGAATGATGAACCATTAGAATATGTTGTACCTCCTGTATGTATCAAAGCAGATGATAAAGGATTACCATATTGTGTTAAAAACTCAATATAAAAACTTTCACCACTTTCAGGATAATTACCCCCGTTGCTTTGATTACCAGCAATATACCAAAATGTAATACTGCTACAAGTTGATAAAATAGTTTGTATATTTTTGGTTCTTAAACTTCTGTATGAACCACCAGCAGTTATAAAATATCTTGATTTACCGGTATTTGTAGAATTAAAAGTCCCTGATGAACCTGAACCAGAACCACTTGCTCTCACACCTGAAACAGTTGAACCAGAACTACCGCTGATTTGTCCCAAATTATTAGGTGCTGTTGAACCACTAATAACATTACCGAACCCTTGACTTCCATTATCAAATAAATTAGGGTTAAAACCAGACATAGTGCCTGTTGTTGTTCCGTTTGCTGTTAAAAAATCTTCAACTTCCGTAGCAGGAGCTGACCCACCACCTCCACTTGTTATACCTCTTAAAGTTAATTTATCACCTTTTATAAATGCTAATGGGTCAGTAAAATATATACAAGCAACATCATCTAAATCGTATCCATTATCAGCAATTAATGAAGGCAAAGTAGGTTTTGTTGATAATGTAGTATTATCGCTAAATTGTAAAGGTACTTCTAATCTAACAAAAGCATTATTAACTTGTAGTTTAGAAAACGACCCAACTTGCAACATTACATTTCTATTACCATCGCCAAAAGGCGCTCTAATAATAGTATCTGCTGTATTTATAAAGAAAAATCTATTTTCACTATCAGTTGAATTTAACCATAAATTAGTTTCAAATAAATTTATACCTGCGTTTATGTTTGCTAAACCTGTATTAGCAATATTTAATGGATAAGCAACACTAATTGGTGCTGTTGTTAGTGTTGAACCATCGCTGAATTTTAAACCATTTGCGGATAAACTTAATTCTTGTTTAATATCTATTTTTCCATCTTGCGTTGTTATATCATAAATACTACTTGTTGCTGGTGTTCCAGTTGGATATATAATATTCCCAAAACCAACATCAACATAAGCATATTGCGTATTAGAAATTCCGTTATTTTGTAATATTGAAAAACTTGTAATCATAGTATGTGATATACCATTTTGGTCTTCAATTATTAAACTCCAAGTTCCCTGACTTCCACTGCTTGCAGTCCAAATAGGTCTATCCCAAAATATTCTAACACCTGTTAAACTTGAAGCAGATGGATAATTTCCACCAGTGAATTCAAAAGATATTATTTTTCCTAAAACTGCTTGTGATAATAAATATGGTGAATTATCTACGGCATCCCAAGTATATATTTCGTTACCACCACTGACCCATTCCGCAGGACCTACTACTGGCGAAAAAGGATATTGTGAATATGATAAATTAGTAGTAGTAGTTATTATACTCCTTCTATCACCATTAAAATAACCACCAGTTAATCCATAAAATTCAAATTCTCGTAAATCCGCCATCTGTGCGGTATTACCAGATAAACCTTGTATTATTATTTTTCGTATTTCTACAATACCGCTTCCATTTTTACAAGAATATTCTAATTTATTATTAGTTGAATTAAATTTAGTTTCAGTTCCATATAAATCCTGTGTTCCAAACTTGAATATTTTATCATCATTAACTCGTATATTATCGTCAAATTGAATATAATTTGTATTAAATGTAATATGATTACTTGTTAAAAATGTTTCTACATTAGTATTAAATGCCTGATTTAAACTATTACCTAAGGCTGTGACCTCTGCTTGTATATCAGCAAAACTTGTTAATGTAGTATTATCAGAAAACTTAATAGTTCCTACTTTAAGTTCAACTCCTACATCAACTTGATTTGATTTTAAAGTTAAAAGTGTTGTGTTATTATGTATAAACTTTGTTGTTGCTGTTGCAATATCTTCTGACTCTGGTTCTCGTTTAAATACCCAATCTTTCGTAGCATCAACAAGTGTAATACTTGCCCTATCTTTGAAAGATGACACACCAGAACCATCTGTCTTTTCTTCATTAGTATATATTGTAAATAAACTACCTACATCAGCATTCACCTCTTCCAATAATAAATTACCATTCACCTCTACCTCCGTATTGAAAACTTGGTATTTAGTTTTTTGAGATATTTTTTCAATTGGAACAGCACTTGATAATGTTCTCCTACTACTAATTTGTGTTGTAGCTGTTTTTGCTTTAAAACTTCCAACAGGTATTACTGTTTCCAATACACCACTATCTAATGCCATCCCAATATTTTCTTCCCATACGAAAGTGTTAGTATGTGGTTTATATTTCAAAATATATTCGTCAGTTGTTAAAAAATCTTCATTATGATAATCAACTATATCTTGTAAATTAATTGGTATATTTATCCTATTTAGTTGATTTAATACAAAATCAAATCCAAATGTTACATCTACAAAAGGATTAGAACCAAATGATTTTAAAAACTTATGAGATAAGATATTATTAGCATTATATCCAACAACATTATTAGGTGTTTGAAGTGAAAATCCGTGATATTGATAAGTTTGTATATCTGATAATACGGATGCCGATACGCTAATTTCAATTGTATCATCGTAATAAAACTCAAATTGACTCACAACTTGATTAGTATAAGTATTTATCCTATCAGTCCCTGTAAAATATGCTATAAAATTAGTCCTATCCCAAGATGTTAATTCAATATAATAAACTTGCTCTACTAAAGCAGGAATACCTGTAATAACTAATCTATCTGGTGATACTAAATTATCAATTCGGTTAATTAATATACCAGTATTTAATTCAAAAGGAGCATTTGTAGGACAATTAACATACACATCACCATTTAAAAGCAAATCTCCACTTTCCATTAAACAAGCAATTTGAGTGTAATTAACACCCCAAGACCATTTAAAATAAGTATCAGGGTCAGCAGGCATACCATTAGTAGTAATTACTTTTTCACCAGGTGTTACAAATAAAGGTCTTATAGTTCCTGATGAATCAGTTAAAATATGATCGGATTTCTTACGACTTGTAGATGATAAATAATGCCAATTTTTTATAGGTTCGGTATGTAGAGTTGAAAGAGTACTAATCATATTATACTCGTAACCTAAATCAATCCTATCAACAAATAAATAAGGACCATAAATATAAATCCTTATTTGAGTGGTAGGGTCGTTATTTTTTCTAAAATATAATGCATCTAATCTATATTTATAATTATCTGCTATAAACTCATCACCATCATTTAAAATTTGTATTAATGTATAAACTGAATCTCGCATTCGGTATATACCCCATACACCACTTGCACCTGAAAATTTTATAATATCACCTCCTAATACTTGCATTTGAAAACTAATACCCGAACTACCTGTTGTTGGCTCACCTACTAAATTTGTTTCAAATTGATAAAAAAATCCGTAATTTTGCAATCGTGTTTGAATATAACTTAATAAAAATGTATATTCGTATGGAGGATGTGGGTCATCATATATTGTTAATGGTGTGATTCCTAAATAAGAATAATCAAGTATTTTATCTCTTTGACTTGTTGATGTGGTGCTTCTTGATAATATTTTAATATCAAAATCAGTCCCATTTGGTATTTCTTTAAAGGTTAAAATATTCCTATCATCTAAACTTAATGCGGTAGTGGATACAGCAGTTAAATCTAATGGATTTTCTAAATTATAATTTTCATTTACACCATCAGAATATACAAAACCTTTTGTTCCTGTTCCTGTTGTAGGTAATTTTGTTTCAACTGTTGATACTCGTCTTTGAGTATCTAAACTTCTTGATTTTGTTTCAATACTTCTTGATTTTGTTTCTTGAATTCCTGACAATTCTTTTATTGTAAAACCACCACTAACGAATGTTATAATTCTTATCATTTCAGTTACATCAACTACAACCTTATTGTTAAATGTTAAATCAGTAGAGGATAAAACACCACTGCTATCAGTTTTAAATAATAATTTTTGATATACTTTTAATTCGTATAATAAACTTCTGTTATTAAAATTATTTAAATCAATTTGTATTTTACAATCATCAATATTGGCAGTTCCATAATCGTAAGTGTGATCAATTGCTACTCCGTGATATTTTCCATTAATATACATATGCCAATAAGGCATATCACACCAAATGAGAATACAATTTTCATTACCAAAATATATTTCGTTCTCGCTATTGTTAAAAGTAAATGCTGTTTCATCATTTATGTTAGAAGGATTAACAAATACCAATTTATAAATTGCTGTATTGCTTACATATTCTAATTTTACATAAAATACAGGATAATTATATTCATCTAAAAATTCTACTATTTTATGGTCATCAGTTCCATCAATATTAGTTCCAAAAGGTTTATGAAAGAAACTAATACAACTCCTATGAGATTGCGTTGCTATTTGCATAGCGTTTTTAGTTCGTATTATAGTATTACCACCTTCAATTCCATTCCAACCCTTCATATTTAAAGGACCACTTCCATATACTACTTGACCACTTTGACTTAACATTTCAAAATCATAATCACTTGCAGATATTCCTACCAACCAATTTCTCGCATTATTTATAATTTCACTTTGAAAGTGATACATAGCAACAGGATATAAATCACCATATGCTACACCTAAAAGAGGGTCATATTGTATCTCTTGATTGAGTTCGCGATATAGGTATTGGTGGTTTCCATTTATCTTATAATTATATCTAACATTTACATTATCTAACTCTCGCAAATTATAAGGAGAATATGCTGAAGCATCTTTTACTTGCATTAATACATCATTAAAAGTGTTATCTGTGAATTCTACTGATAATACTAACTCGTTTTGAATAACTAAATTGACAAGATTATTAATATACACATCGTCAATTTGTAAAAATTTATCTAATGGGTCAGTTTGATTAAAAATAAAACCATATGTAGATGGTGATATTTTAACTAAACTTCCTACTGCATTTTCTACATCTGCTGATGATATTGTTGATGATCCTATTGTAAATTCTTTTGTTGTAGCATTATAACTCAAAAAACCATTTCCTGATGCTACTGGATCACTTACAAATAATTTATCAATATTTACAAAAGCATTAGTTATTGCTACGTTATCACTTGATTGGTCTGCACTTTTTAATTGATTTATTTGATCTCCGGGTGATAATTCAGTATATGCAAAACCACCATTAACTAATATCTTTCTTGCATCTAACACATCCGCATAAAATTCTTTTACTTTTAAATATCGATCTACTTTTACAGTTTCATAATAATAATTATAATTTATTAGTATATTTAATTTATCTCTTTCCACTTGGGTAATAAAGTTTTCTGTAGGATCTTGGTAATGTTTCCAAGCAAAATGAGTATATTGCATCTCACCTTGTGATGGTTCATTTCCTATTACAATAATATCATTATCACTTACAAGTGAAGTGAAACCCTGAGTTGTGAATTCATAGTCAGCACTGTAAAAATATGGAATTGTTGGATCACTATTTGGTAATTGTAAAGATGAATGAGGTATATTATTAATTGTAGAATCAAAATTAAAATAAGTATTTACATCATCTACCCAATACTGAACTACTTTATTAGGTAAATCTAATTCTGCTACTACTTTATACCATTTATTAGCATCAAGAGGTGATGGTAGAAAGTTTGCCGTATCTTGAAATGTAACTACCGAATGATCTACAAATGTATCAGGTGATACATCATAATCAAAGAAATTAACAGCGTGTAATCTGATGCTATGTTGCCCATTATAAAAATCGTATGATTGAGAACCAACTGGTAATGGTGCGAATGTAGCACCTCCACGATGGACTAATTCTAATTCAATATAATTATATGTATCTGTTGCTGAAAGAGGATAAGTTTGATGAGGCAACCATAAAGTCTGCACATAAAAACCTAAATGTTGTGGGTCAGTTGGATTATAACTTGAATGATATTGAAACTGGTCAAAGTCATATATTCTACTACCATATATAGCAGGGTCGCCAACCTTTTTAAGATTTATTCGCCATTTAAACTCTAAGTTCTGGTCTATATCTGCTACACTTGTGAAAGTTTTTAGTTGCAAAGTATTACCTTGTGATGGTGCAACAAAATATTCAAATGCTACAACTATTTTAGCTACACCATTTCGCGGTTGTTGAATAGTAAGAGGTTCTTTATATATTATTTTAGGAGATTCCCAAGTAGCAGTGGAGGGTGATGACATACTTTTTAAAGTATTGAAATTCATATCATAAAGAGAAGTACCAAAGTTTATAACATAACTTAAACTTACATTAATTTCTCTTCTTAACATTATAGTCCAATCAAAAAAAGGTGCGTAAGTTTGTTGGTCTATTACACCATAATATCTTTCAACACCATAATATATACTTTGCCTACTTGTTTCCCCTGTGGTTTGGTTATTAATATATGTTGTAGGGTAAAAAACAAGAGGAGTATTTTCATAATTTTTATATGTTAAAGAAGCATAATAATCTACTACCCTTCTTACATTATGAGTTATCTCAAACTTATTATCTCTAAAACCTAATTTTAATTTATAAGCGTCTAAATCATATACATCTGGATTAACACCTATTTTACTACCTGTTTGTAATAATGTATATTCTACTCCTGCGTTTTCAACATCTTGTGGTCTTATAAAACACACGAATTCAAATTTGCGATTAAGGTCATAATCAACAACGGGGTCATTTTGTTTGAAATACACTAAACCTTTTTTAAATGTTAGGTTAGGTAATATTTCTAAATTTGTATCTTGTATCACTGTCATATAATCATCATCACTTATTCTTGTTAGACTTGGAAAATATCCTAAATAATCATTATTATAAAAACTACTATCAAATATACCTGCTCTTACTGCTTTTAATGCTACTGTAATTAAATCATAAGCATATCCTGACCATATCGTTTTATAACCTAAATTTAATTTATAATCATTATTGTTTTGAAATGTTTGGTCACCAACCATAACAAGTTCATAAATATTGTTTATTTCTTGATAAATATTTGTTGCTGGAACAACAACATTACCATTAGCATCATAGGTTTCTTGTGATCCTAATGTTTCATCAATTTTATCTAATACATATTGATATATCCCTGTTTCTGCTCCTGTTGTATCATCTCCAATTTCTGCTATTTTATCATAATTAATTAGTTGTAAATTACCGGAATTTGGATCTGTAACAAATTGTAAAGGATCAGTAGCAATTGAAGGGGCTAAAACACTTGATTGTATTTGTAAATTACCTGTTCCGTCATATTGGAATTGTGATGTATCAATTTTTAAATTTATTGTAGGTTCATTTGTTATTTCATTTGTTATTGGTTCTGTTATTTGAGTATTTACAATATTAAAACCATCACTTGAAAATGATGAGGATGTTGGTATATTTTGTCTTCTTCTTTGTCTGTTATTTAATGCCACTCTTTCGCTTTCTGTTTGTTCTAAAAGTTTAATCAATAATTGTTTTTCATTATACAAAGTTATAACATCTATTAAAAGATTACCAGTTCCACCTCCTAAATCTGTTTTTGGAATCGTTATAGTATCACCAACTGTAAAACCTGGTTCTGTTAAAATAACAGATTTAATTGATGCTATATTATTACTATCAATTTCAATTTCTAATCTATTATCATTAGCTATATCAACTTCATATGTTCCAGGTGTAGTAAAACTACCATTTGTAGATGATTGGATTGTGAGACCATCTTTATAAAGTAAATTAGCAATACCAGCGCCCGGTTCATCTTTTATTTTTTCAAAAGCTATTAATAATTTATCTTCTCTATCATTTAAATCTCGTTCTGTTAATCTATCATAAATACCAAATGATATTCCAGCTATTAAAGATAAACCGCCCGCGACTGATATTACTCCTCCTAAAAATGCTAAAGTAAAGTTTTTTCTAGACATTGCTAAAGCTCTAGTTAAATTATAAGCCTGCCCCCCAACTCCATATGATGCGTTTCTAAGCATATTTAAAAAATTAGTTGATGTTGGACCTAATTCTTGTCTTAATTCTTGCAATCCTTCGTCTATAAATCTTTCGTAAGTTGCCATATCCAATTGTTCAATATCTAATTCTCTTTCAATAATTGTTAATCTACCGTCTTGTATAATATTGTCTGCTAAAGCTTTTGCAGATCCTGCTTCTACAATTGGAAAACGTGTAGTAAGACCTGTTCCTGGTAAAAAAAGAACACCGTCTATCGTTGCTACATTTACTATTAAACCGTCCGTAAGTTGTCTTGTTGTAACTGAATAATTTACTATATTTGTCCATCCGCCTGGAATCAAAGGGGCATTTACAATATTATAATCATAATACAAATATAATTTTCCATCTTCAACTTTAATTTTCTCTCCATCTCCTCTTGTAGTTAAAAATATTCTTCCATTTTGATTAGTATTCCTAATATATAAATCAAAAGTTCCCTCTTCTTCATTAAAAACTGCTGGTAATAATACATTTCCAATTGTTGTATCAGTTCCTGAATCGGGGGTTGTTTCGGTTATTTCTAAATCTTCTGTATTTTCTACAGTTGTTGTAGATGTTGATACACCTCCTCCTATATGTTCTTGTGTAGCATCTATAAAATTATTTTCTGTATTGTCATTATACCAACTCATATTTCTATTTTTAAGATTTATTTTTTTTCTTTTATAAGATTAAAAGAAAATAATGTATGATAACATACCCGCTAGTCTCCCCAAAGAGTTTTTTTATAATATCAGCAAGTTGTCCGGAAGCTACTCTAAGAACCTGATTAAGGTCAGTGCAGACAGAACTGATGCCTCACCTTCGACAATTTCCGTTTTCCGCCTTCCTATTGGTTCGCTTCTAGATTTACGCTCTCTTTCAGTATGGTTTAAAACTACAATGAGTGGAACTAACCCAACAATTCCGGCTCGTTATTCTTCAACTTTCATAAAACGTATGGCTATCTCTTGTAACAACGTTGTAATTGCACAACTGGAAGACTATAATTTGCTTTATAATCTGATGGCAGATCACAATAACAAAGCTCTTAACAAAGGTATCGGTGGTGAGTTCTTGGATAACTCAGTTATCTGGGGCGAATCGGCTAGTACTGGCACTGCTCAGTCTGCTCTGACTGCTAAAAAGGCTCTTTTAGCGGATGTTACTAATCAAACAAATGTGCAGATGGTTATCAATAACTTTTTATCATTCCTTGGTTCTAGTTCTACAAGTATAATTCCTACAGATAAATTTGGCGAAATATGCCTATCTATCACTTGGTCAAATCCTTACGAGGTCCTGGGTGGAACTGCGGAAGCATCAACTGTTTCATCGTATTCTACTAGCACTTATGCTATCAGTGATTTATACCTTACTTGTGAAGCTATCTCTTTCAGTGATGATTCGTATTACAATAGCATCAATTCTAAAGATTTAATGTATTCTTTTGATGATTATACAATCACTCGTTTTGCTGAAACAACTAAAACGTCTGGAATCAATGTTACTACGTACCTGAATGCGGGGTCTGTGGATTGGGTAGCCTGCACTGCTGTGAGAAACCAAACTGAGCCGTCTTTAATGGTTGGTTGGGGGAGCCGTGGAGCGGGAGACGGCACAACTGACAAAACAGTTTCTATCAATGAATACCTTTCCGACCCTGTTAAATTTGTCAATAACGTAGATGCTAATACTAACGGTGATGGCTTCTTCTCAACTGAAGCGATGGTAAGAGATTTACAAGGTATTAAAACGGCTCAATTTTCAATCAACAATAAGGCTCTTAACTATGCTTCTCTTAACAAGTATGAGATTTTCCAAAACAATCTTTGCGCACTTGGATATGAAGGTATTGATGCATCAGCAAATGGTCTTGTAAATACTTGTGTTTCAATTTATCATTATTTCAAATATTATGGTGCTGTGTTCCAATCTCTCAGTTTAATTGACAAAGACCAATATTATATTTCTGGTTTATCTTCGGCTGGATCATCGTGTGCTGTAAATGCGGTTGTTTCGTTTGACAGTAACGCTACTTACAATATTACCCCTGTAATCATCGCTAAAATGACAAAGGTATTACACGTTAAAAACGGGCGGATGATATCTGTAGAATAAATTATTTTATCATAATAATAATAAAATATGTTTGGATTACAGAATGTCTCAACAAACGAAGTAGGAGAGCTTAACGGTAAAAATCATTTTCATTATCCTTTTAGACTTAACAATGTAGATATTTTTAATAAACACCATAAATCCGTATATCATAAAGAAGGTGATTTTCCACCTGAATTTAAAAGATTAAATCAACGTGTCCATAGGTCTGTAACAAATGATTTAAATAATCTAATGAATTTTAACCCTACACGGGGAAGTGAAAAGCAACAATTTAAAGAACACCCAACAAATATGCACCTACATTATCCTAAATCTAAACCACGTTATCTACTTGTAAATAACAGAGACACTTCTATTCAGGATAAGATTGAGAGTATGAAAAAACCTGGCAAACATTTTGAAAGATATCCCCAGCATTCAAGTTTTCTTACACCTAGTAAGGGACGGTAAATAATTTAAATTATTTTTTTAAAATATTTTGTTATCAATAAAATATAATGTTTATTTAAAATAAATAACAATGGCATTTCTAGCTCCAGCTTTTGCAGAACTTGTATTGGATGCTGGAGAAGTTACAGCGGGTGCTGGATTTGTAAGTAATATATTTCATCACTTTGAAGAACCTATAAAAAAATTTGCTGTAGATGAAGTTGGTAAATTGGCGGGAGATTATGCTAAATCTCACCCCGGTGGTATAGTTGATCAGACAATTATTAGTGCCAATAATTATCGTGGTATGAAAAAAACAAAAAATACGAGACCAGTTAGAAAAATTTCTCGTTAATTAAAGAATTGCTCTTCAATACAAAGACCAATATTAAAATCAATTGCTTGACTATTTTTTACTGCTCCGTGTTGCTCAGTTCCAGTGTGTGTAGTGATTTCTAAAACAATTTCATTAATATCTTGACGTTCAATTTCTAATGATAAATTACCGTTTTGAATTGAATTATTAGTATCATAATTAATCATAGCAATTGTAGGAGTAGTATTTTTATCACTATTAAAATAAGTTGAATTATTAAATTTTACTCTTCCTATTTTAATTGTCCAATTATGACCTGGTGCAGATGATAAACCTGCACCAGACAAAGTAATAGAATTAATTTTTAATATATTTTTTTCTCCAATTACCTTTATAAGCGGTAATGAATTAAATGTAAATTTCTTACGGTCAGTAGATGGTGTAGCATCTTTTGTAGATAACCATATTGTTTTGTATTGTGATTTTGATAACTCGTACATTTTATTTTAACAAACTATTATTTTTTAATGTAAAACTAAACATTATATTATCAGTTGCTTCAAGTTCGCGATTAACAATAAATTTCAATTCTTGGATTATTTGAGGAGTTAAAGACAACACATAATTATTTTCATATATATATTTATACAAAGGGTCTATTTTTATAATTAAAGCCTTACTATCATTGGATGAATTAAAATATTTTGTAGTATTATATAATATATTTTCTAAGTATATTTCGTAATTAAAATGGTAAAAAACAGATGCTGTTAATGCTAAAACTTTAATTTTAAGATCACCTGATGCTACTGTTTTATTCCATCCTGCTAATCCTGTGCTTACATTAACAACATCACTTTTCGGTATAACTATTTCATCATTTATTGCAAAACCTTGCCTTATACCTTCTGTATTTCTAATACGAGCCATATTACCGTAAGTTTGGTTATCATAAATGTTAATATATATTCTTGTATTTTTATCTGGAACATCGTAATAATAATCTCCACGATTAGCTAAATTGAATCCGTAATTTGTTGCAAAAACTACCTCAAGATTTGCATTATTTGTTGTAGTATTTACAACATAACTTGCGTATCTTGATGATGAAGAATATGTGTTATTATTTACGGTTAAAACAGCTTTATCAATATAATATGTTTCAAATGGTAAAAATCGGCTACCTGGTTCTGTTATAACAGATATAGTAGCTTTACCTCTGTTATCATTAGGAGTATTTACGTTTAATCCAACTTCTACAACAGCTCCTGATTCTATATAATTTCCTCCTTCTAATTTTAATAATGGGACGTTTAGTATATTATCATTTACAAAAGCAATTTCTCTTGGGTCTGCTAATATTTCTACATTTGCAGATAACACAACTGAACCTACACCATTCACTAATGAAGTTACTTGATATTGTGCAAATCTTGCGCCAGTATAAGTCATAGTAGGCTCTCCTGTTATAATATAAAATTTATCAACATATAAAATTTGATTTAATGTAATACCAGTTCCGCCATTGGTTATACTTAAAATATTTATATTTGCAAAAGATTGTGTAGGTGCAGAAGTTACTACTTCTATGTTTGCTGTTACTCCAGAGGCTATATACCAACCGGCTCCATCATCTTCATATAATATTACATCGTCATAAGTTCTATTATTTATAGGATCACTTGTTGCTTTTTGAACAACAGCATCAGCATATGTTATTAAACTTAATGCTACATCATCATCTGCTAATCCTGTTATTTTAATTTCTGCCCATCTATTGGTGTAAGTATTAAAAGTATTTGTTAAAACATCTTTATCAATATATAAAAAATTATTTAAAACAAAACCTGATCCTGATACAGTAATAGAATCAACTTGTATTTGACCTGTTGTAAGATCTGGTTGTGTTGCTACACTTGATACAGTTGCTCTAGCATCTGTTGCTACAAAATTAGCTCCGTCAAATTCATACAAAATAACATTTATTACTGATACAATTTCTACATTTGTATTATATGGACGTGGTAAAATATCACGATCTACAGAGTTATTAAAAACACTTTCAAGCTCGTTTTCATATTCAATAATTTGAGAATTTATATTTTTTTGTAAATGAAAATCGTTAATGATCATATCGTGTTCATCATTTAATACAATTGGATCTTTAAAATAATATGTTAATCTAGTTTCTCCATTATTAAGTAGTTCTGTTTTATGCGCATTATCACTATTGATATTTACAATCATTTTATTTACTTAAAATATTGTTTTTTTATTTGAAAATGCATTAAAGCATTATCAAGAAAAAGCTCTTGGCTATTTTCGTTAAAGAACCTAAAAGAAATATAATTAATATGGTCGTTTATAATTTCATATTCAATATTTTCATAATTTTTATATTTTATACACGTGAAAGGTGCTTCATCTGTATCAATCCACGTTAAAATATTACCAAAGGATTTACAATAAGGATTTACATCATTTACAATATCATTGTGTGTTTTATTTTTAAAACTTAAATTTGTTGTAATAATTATTTTTGTAAAGTTCATTAAATTAATATGTATATCACTTTCATAATAAGAATTAAAAGGTATTGGTATATATGATTGATAACTATTTAAAGTTATACCTAAATTATCTCTCATATTGTTATTTGGAATTACAAGATCTAATTTAAAATTATCATCTATAAGATCATCAGCTGTTGGTGTGAAAGTTGTATTATCATTTGTAAATTTTATTTTATTTGTATATTCATCAATTGTTGTTGTTATTTTATAAGATGATAACAATTCATTTAATTTTTTTCTAAATGTAGAAGCTTTATAAAATCCATCTGGTAATGTAATTGTAGTTTCAGTTGGTGTATTTTCTGTGCCATTATCAAAAATTGGTATTCTTTTATTTGCTTGTAATTTAATTATATATAAATTAAATGGTATTGATCCTGTATTAGAAGCAATTCTATATTTTTCATTTGGTGATGATGATGATGTTGTAAAAGTTTGAGTAATTTGTTGTGATCCTGGATTTTGGAAAGTTAATGTGTGTGTTTCAACAGTATCATAAATAGTTGTTGATTCATTGTATTTTTGTAAAATAATATCTACATCAGTTGTACTACCACTGACATTTTGGTCTTTATAAAAAATAATATTAAAACTATATATAATTTCATTAACACAATTAATTTCAAAAAAATTTACATAAGTTCCTTGTAATTCCATTTTACGGCTTGTATCTGGTGTATTATTTAAAATATTAACCCAATAAGATAAAGTATCATCTGTTATTGTAGCGGTGTTATAATAAGTAATACTCGTGTTATCATATGTGATAGTAGATTTATGTAATGTTACATCAATTACTTCATTAACAATTAAAACATTTTGTTCATCAAAAAAACCTGTATTTGTTAAATATAATTGTCCTGTGTATCCTGTAATGGTATATGTTTTTGTAGTTTTTCTAATATTAAACTGATTATTCACTAGAATAGCTGATATATTATAAAATGTATTTAAAAATTTAAAATCTAATAATTTTATTTTAACAACCACTTCATCTTGTTTATTTATAATAGGATGATGCGGTATTACTGATAACTCAGTATTATATTTGTTATTTTTATTTTTATCAATGTAAAAATCGTAGGTTTCCATTTATACTATTTATTATATTTTTTAACTCGTCCTGTTTTTGCCTTCTCGATCATAGCATCTCTTACTTGTTTCGGTGTAAGCTCTTTATATGTAGTTGGTGTATCTTTTGTTTTTTTAACTGTTGGACGAAACACATCTTTTTTAGAAGAATATTCTTTTTTACCATCTTGTGTTCTCCATTTTTCAGAAAACCATCTTGATAGTCCTTTATTTTTATTTTTCTCTCCAATATATGCATCTGTAGATTTATGTTTTTTAGCGTATAATTCTTTATAATATTTTACAATTAATCCTGATTTATACGCACTATGTTTCATTGAAGAATATTTATTTTTTGATTGTTGATAAAGATTTTTATCTTTTGGCTCTGCCATATTTATTTTAATCATCTAAAATATATTTTGGATCTCTTTCAACTATTTTGTCCCACCCTATTCTTATCCTATTTTCTTTTAATTCTTTTTTATGTATGGATAAAATTAAACTGCCGTATTTTATTTTCATAACTTCATCATATACAATCATTAACTCTTCTTTTGTAAAATGAGATGAGATTTCATTACTGATTGCATCTAAAATATATTCACGATTAGCATTTTTAAGTAAAATAAAAATATCGGTATTGGTTCTAATTCTAGTAGGAATAGCTTTAAATGATTGTGTTATAAAAATTAAATTAATTGGCACTAAATCTTTACTATCGTGCCTTGACTTAATAGCTATATTATTAAAGAAATTACCTTTTTTATTATTACTAAAAACGTCGCTCCCAATAAGATCATCAACAACCATAAATACCACTCTAGGATGATACAAATCTTTACCATCTTTTGTTCTAGGTGCGTCGGGATCATCATTTGGATCTACAAAATTTTTAAAATTGAGTAGAGTTAATTCATCAATACTTAAATCTGCTAAATCTTTTGATTTAATATATTTTTTATAAGTTTTACGATAAACATTATAAGCTTTTATCATATCCCGTTCCTCTTTAATTTCTTTGTAAATTTCTTTTAATTTTTCATTAGGATTTTCTGGATCTAAATCAATACGATCATCTTCGTGTAATGTTTTTAATTCATCTAAAATATTATTTTGTTTAGATTTAGAAGTTCCACCTGCTAACCAAATGACTCTCATTTCTACAGTCTCTTCATTTGGCATTTTAAAGCCTGCTTTTTCATTTAATTGTAAATAATGGTT
>Ga0187217_1000490_pt1 | contig 16631 bp, 18 predicted proteins | sample 15SPOviralmetaG_FD_130165 | JGI IMG/M metagenome (GOLD analysis project Ga0187217, IMG submission 130165) | Marine viral communities from the oligotrophic San Pedro Time Series (SPOT) site, San Pedro Channel, CA, USA - 15 SPOT_SRF_2010-09-15... | ecosystem: Environmental > Aquatic > Marine >... | reverse complement strand
TCCGGGATTTTTTATTCTATCTTCTTTTCAATCTTTCGATTTCTTTTCCGATAGTGTTCTTTAAATATACGTTAGTTTCTGTTCTTACGCAAGATAATTACTAATGTATTTTTCGCGAGGTTTTACTCTTCTTCAGGCAGATTTATTAAGTTCATAAGCTTATCTATTTCAATAACTGGTACTTCAGCAATTTGAACATTGTAAGTTTTCTCTCCAAAGGTAAATCTAAGGAAGTTATCTTCTTTCATCTCAATATTTGAAATCTCTGATGTGTCTTTTACAACAGATAGAATTTTTTCCTTTGTTCTTAATACTATTTTGAAATCAATTATTTCTATTACTGGTAGAAAAATACTTTGTACAGTTACAACTAATTGCAGAATCCCTAAAAAAAGTATCATGTAGTAGAGATACTCTTCTCGATCATTTGAACCAAATTCCTGTAAATCAAAATACTGGGAAAGATAATCCCTAAAAGGTCCTGAAGTAATATTGTCTAGTGCAACATAAGCGAGAGCAATACCAGATAAAAATGGTCTTAGCTGTTTTTTTCTGTCTCTATACAATTGCATAATTTTTTTCTTTCAGTATCAGAATAACCTAAATTCGCTATTGTTTTGGTATGGAAATTGTACTGATTCGACATGGGCAACCTGCATGGATAGTTGAAGACGAATACAGAAGAAACCCTGGATTAACTGAGCTTGGTAAAGTGCAGTCACAAAAATCTGCTTCGGTTTTTTTAGAAAATAGCATGGATGAACTCTGGGTATCTCCACTAAATAGAGCACAAGAAACACACACTCCTTTTAAAGAGAGGAATATAGCAAAAAATATCATAACTTATGACTGGCTTCAGGAAATGGAAGATCCAGAAGAAGTAGCATTATATGGAAAATCAAATGATGAGATTATGGCTTTTTTTGAGAAGAGGAATGGTCAGACTTTTGAGGAATGGTCAAAAGGAAGTCATGGACAGTATATGGAAAATTTTAAAAATAAAATTATCCCCAATCTTGATAGTGAGTTAAAAAATAAAGGAATAATCTCCATTGATGACACCTATGACAGAATGTTTGATTTAAGTTCTTCAAATCTTGAGAAGATAATGATTATTTCACATGCTGGAACAATGTCTGTTCTGCTTTCATATTTTTTAAATATGCCCCTATATCCCTGGACATGGAGAAAGTTTTTACCAAGACACACTGGTCACACAACGTTAAAATCAAGCAAAATATCTGGAGGTCACTTCTTCAGGCTTAAGGAATTTAACAATGTCTCATTTACAGACGATGACGGAGAGCAAACATACTAAAGTAGAGATATAAGGTCTACTGTGCAAACAAGAATTCTTCCAGATATAAAAATTAGTCACTTAACTCCAGTTAAAAAAAGGTTTTTTCTTAAATACTTAGCTAGATTTCTACTACTTTTTGAAAGCGTAAAGCCAGTTGGAAGTTTTTTAGATAATAAACGAGTTGTACTGGTTGCTGCCCCCCATCAATCTGGAAAAGACGAATACTTAATGGCTTTAATCATTTTGGCTTTAGATGTAGATGTCTGTTATTTATCAGCAAAGTGGACTATGAGAAAAATACCAAATCCTTTTTCAAAGCCAAAAGATATCGATGAACAGGGTATTAATTGGCCACTTGGATGGTTGCAGGAAAAAGCATTTAAAAAGTTTGGTGCGATTCCAGTAGATAGAAAAAGCAGTAGTGGTCAGTACTCTTCAGTAGTAGAAGAGCTGAAAAATAGAGATTCTTTTTTGTTAATAGTTACTCCAGAAGGTAGGTTCGATGCAACAAGGTTTAGGACAAGTTTTCTTTATCTTGCAAGAGAACTAGATGCTGAGGTGATGCCAGTACAGATAGACTATGAGAACAAAAGGCTAAATATTTTATCATCTTTTAATATAGATGGAGACACTGATGAAGTAATCCGGAGACTTCGACTACAGTTTGATGGTGTACGAGGGAAGAAGGGTAGGTTTAAAGCATGATGGAAGAGAAGTTATATAACCTAATCCAAGAGCGAGGACCTTGGCTTCTTAAAAAGAACTTGGTATCGAAATCGATATTCAGCTTTTTAAAAAACTATCTTAAATTTGAAGAAACAATATTTGTGGGTAATCATATTCAGACAATGACCGGGTCAGAGGCTTTTACCTGGTTGGGAAGTGAGTATACAAGTAATTGCGAAGTTAAAGGTTTAGAGAACATACCTGAAGATGGAAAATGCTTGATTGTCTCGAACCATCCAATGGGTGCAGCAGATGCAATTGCTCTTTACTATCAAATTTGTAAAGTAAGACAAGATAGTTTCTTTTTTGCAAATGAGTTATTTGTTTACCTCTTGGGTGCTTTTGATGAAGTTATAGCTCCAGTAGTTTGGAATAAAGAGAAAGAGACACACAGTGCCGATAAAACTACCCTCGGAAGAATTAAAGTATTTTTTGATGCTGAGAGACCTGGAATTATATTCCCCTCTGGAAGATTATCTAAGCTAACATTATTTGGCTTAAGGGATAGGCCATGGGAGAAAACCCCAATAACTCTTGCTAAAAAGTACAACTTCCCTCTTGTTCCGGTTTATGTAAAAGGAAGAAACTCATGGTTTTATTACTTTGCATCTTTTGTCAGTAAACAGTTACGAGATGTGTCACAACTGAACGAATTATTTAACAAAAGAGAGACAAAAATTAAAATTAAAATTGGCAAGCCGATTAGAGTCTCCAACCTAAGCGAAAATAATGATACTGCAATTAAAGAGCTCCGAGATAAAGTTGAACGTTTAAGGAAATTTTAAATAAACTAGTTTACTACTTCACCAGAAGTTGGACTTACGCCTAAATTTCCTAACATATAACCAAATAGTAATGGTGTAGTAACTAAGCCACCAAGTCCATAGAAGCGCCATGTTAGATCTATTTCATTTATTGATGAAAAAACCAGTAAATGCAAGACAAAAACCAATCCGTAAGAACCCGCAACTAATGCTGCACTTACCTGAATTTTTCTATCGTGATCAGTCGTTTGATACCAATTAGTAATTTGGTAAATGAGTACCGCCATTATTAATCCAGAAATACAAATTAAAATAGTACGGTCAAGCTCACCAAGGCTTGTATTTATAGAGATATACAAAAAAGAAACCAGATAAATTGTAGACATTTGTTTTGCTGTAACTTTGAATCGAATTAAGTAGACAAAGATAAAACTAGCTAACATTGCTTGCAAAATAACACTTCCCGCAGCAAGTTCATCATCTCTATCAATAAAAGACCTTATATCTAAAAATGGATTTATAAAAAGTGTGATAAACATTACCAATCCGTAACTTGTTGCTGCTGAAAAAATTGCTGCATTGTCTAGTTTCTCTTTTGACGGTCTAGCTGTGAAAACATAATCCAACATTAAAAATGAACCTAGGAATAACATGAGGTGTGACGGTGTGATCAAAGGTTCAACCCCTGTTTCGATTCCAAAAAGAGTATGCCAGATTGCATCTGAAGCTCCACCAATTCCAAAAATTACAGCACCTAAAACACCGACATCAACTTTATAATCTTTCATTTTATTTTTTATGTACATGGCTACTAAAACTGAAAAAGCATAGCCTGAGTAAAGTAATGCATGCCAGGGAGTGAAAAAGGTTTCTATATCATCGATAAGGTAAGAGTGAGCACTTGAATCAATCCAGGCACCTGAAAAAAACCAAACCATTGAAAATATTAATAATCTTCTATGATTTTTATTAGTGATTGGTGTTGGTGATAATTTGTTAAACATGTTGTATCTTTTCTTTATTTTAAACAATTGTTTTACTTCTTATTCTAGAAATTATTAAAACTGTTTTAGAATTTATTTATGAATGAAAATAGTTTTTCAAGAACTTTGACTTTAAAAAACTCAATTTACTTAGGTTTAAGTTCAATGATTGGAGCTGGATTGTTTAATAATATTGCTCCGACTGCAAAGATAAGCTCTTATTCAACAATTCTTGGTATTTTATTAGCATCAACACTTGCTTTTGCTAATGCGTCCTCATCTGCTCAACTTGCATCTCTCTATCCTCAAACTGGAGGTACGTATCTTTATGCGAAAAATATTCTTGGTAAAGGGGCAGCAAACGTTGCAGGAACAGTGTTTATTATTGGAAAGACAATAAGTTGTATAGCAATTGCTTTGACGCTTGGGAATTATCTATCACCTGTAAATAGTAAGGAATTTGCAGTTTTATTCTCTTTTGTTGTCTTTTTAATAGGTTTTTCAGGAATTCATAAAACAGCAAAAATTGCAAAATGGTTTGTATGGATACTTTTTTCTTTACTGGCTTTTTACACTATATCAATTGTCATAACGCCTGAAGTGAGTTTTAATTTACCAATAACTGATCAATTATCACTAGATAATATTTTATTGTCTGGAAGTATTTGGTTTTTTGCATTTACTGGTTATTCGAGATTAGCTACTTTTGGTGAAGAGGTGAAAAATCCAGAAAAGATTATTCCAACCGCTATTTTTACTGGACTAGGAATTACCGTAATCATCTACTTATTAATTAGTTGGGTTACCTTATCAATAGTTGAACCTCAGATAATTATGAACTCGAGAACGCCTTTACTAATTGCTATGGATCTAAGTTCCATGTCTGAATTCTCTTTTTTAATCGTATTTGCATCTTCTATTGCAATGGCTTCAGTCTTCCTTGCATTAATGCCCGGTATAAGCAGAATATATGTTGCAATGGCAAGAGATGGAATTCTTCCAGGAGCATTATCAACTATTCATAAAAAGTTTAATTCAGCATACATATCAGAATTAATTGTTTTTATTACAGTAATTGTTGGGATTTATCAGTTAAATGTAATCAATTCTATAAAGTTAAGTTCGTTTTTTATTCTAATTTACTATTCAATAACAAACCTGTCAGTTATTAAACTTAAAAAAAATCAAAGAATTTACTCAGTTGTAGTCGCTTATTATGGTATTTTTATGTGCATTATTTTTGCATCCTCACTTGTAGTTCTTTAGTTAATGAAATTAAATTGATTTTGTAAACGAAAGTTAATTTAAAATCCCCCAAATTTTACAAAGTTTTATTCAAAAATTCACAAAACATATTTGTTTGTGAAATTTTTATCACAATGTTTAAAGGTTGTGAAAGAAATTAAATGAATTTTTCTGTACTTAAAATAATTAAATAATTATTTTAATATTTTTTCATAATTTATTTATCCTAGATTTATGAAAGGTTTCAGTTCAAGTAGTTCTCTTGTATTTTCACAAAATATTTCTGATTTGTGGAAAGCAATATCTGTAGAAAACAATTTAAATAGTTCTCATCCATTTTGTAAGGAAAACAAAACACTTGAGTGGTCGGACAAAGAACACAAAGATGTTCTTACCTACCTAAATGGTGTTACTTATTTTAGAGAATTTTCAGAGTGGTTTGAAGGTATTGGGTACAATTTGTGGATTGGAGAAGCTAATGGCCCGAAGTCTTTTGTGGAATGGAGAATTAAAGAACATCCAAAAGGGTCGGAGTTGTCAATAACTGTACATCCACATTTGTTACATAAATGGCCGAAAGTAATAGCTTTTATGCCCTATTGGGCATATGTTGACCCAAAACTTAAGTCATATTTAAATTCTGTTTTAAAAGGTTTTAAATGGAATCTTGATACAAATACTGCTGTAAAAAGAAACCAATTTGGAAAACACAGTTGGTTTTCATAGATTATTTTTCGTCTTCACAGCCACATTCTGGACAAAACATTACTCACCCCCTTGTTCATCTAACTTAATAATTGCACGATTTTCATCAGGTCCTCGCATGAACATTTTTGAAATCAGACCATATTTATTTTTAATTTTATCTACTGCTTGAGCTTTTTCTTCAGGTTCAGTGATTAGAGATCCTTTTACGTCTAGACTTTCAGAAAGCTTTTGTGAACCACTTTGGTTTGTTGCATAAATCGTCGCTTTTCCATTATTTCTTATTCTTTTAACCTTTCCAGCATTAAGGCTTGAAGTAATAACTAATGAATCATCATGAGGGGCTACCCATACAGGTGTTGTTACTGTAGATCCATCATTCTTATATGTAACTAAATTTATATATTCAACATCTTGAAAATTGTTAATGTTCATATTTAAATGATACGTTTAAAAATAATTTAATAGTAGCTCAGGAAGCTGTGTTAACCTTCTAGCTAAATAATCCTCAGAAAATAGTAAGTAAATAGCCAACAAAATTAAAAGGGTTCTTATTATTTTCTTGAACATAAAATTATGGTAAATGTGTTTTTTATTAAAAAAGGGGATTTATAGAAATCCCCTTTTTGATTTTTCAATGTTGTAGATACTAGTTAACCAATAACATAAATTTTTACACCTCTTGAACTGTGTGATTTCCAATAGCATCACCTACACCAATTATAAAAAGTGGATAAAGAATTACCCCACCAAGAATAAATAACGGTCCAAAGAATGATGCTGGAACTAACCCAAAAAGAGTTGCTGCTTGAACAGGGATTATTATCGCTGCAAACACTGTGCCCACCATTTGGGTTCTGCTACTTAATAAATTTCCTCTTCTTTTATCTGTTCTAACTAACAAATAAACATACATTCCATATAAGAAGAAGATTGTATTTGAAAATGATCCAGCAATTGCTCCGACTGTATCTGTATCTAATACAGTTTCAAATACACTGTAATAATTAAATACCGAACCAAGAGAAAATACCATTTGTATCGTTACGCTTACAAATAAAATATTGTGCATATGCGATAAATCAAATGTCTTTTTCACATCAAAAACAACGTAGATTCCCATAAGTACTCCTGTTGTTAAGAAAGCAATTACAAAGTTTAATATTGCTGTAATTGGTCCGTATGTTGAATCATATCCAACACTATCAGCAGGAATAACAAGTGCAAGTATTACGAAATTCACTAAAACTCCTACAGCAATTACTCTCGTTATTGCTTTTAGGTTTTTAATTTCATCTTTAAATGTTTCCATTTTTTCCTTTCTATTTTGTTATTCGCTTGGTGAGTATGACTTAAATGCAACACTTATTCCAAAAACAAAGACTGGAAATAAAACCACTCCACCAATAATAAACACTGGAATAAAAGCTGCAGCAGGCACTAAGCCAAATAGTGATCCAAGTTGTACCGCAATCACCAAGTATGCTGCTCCCTGACCTGACATTCTTGCCCATGAGGGAACAAGTTTTTTAACATCAGCACTAATGAGACACAGTGCCCAAATACCATAAAGTATAAAGGTCACAGTTTGTCCAATATTAGAAACTGCACCTGCTTGGTCTGTTGAAAGAACAGTATCAAACACTGCATTGTTGTTTGCAGTGGCTGACAATGTGCCAGTTAACTGTATAACAGCTGCGGCAAATAAGATTCTGCCTACAATTCTAAAGTAAGGATTATTTTCACCAAACAGCTGTCTAGTAAGCTGTATAGTGAATAAAAATCCAAATATTTGTACAAAAGATACGACATCTACAATCGCACCATATTGTGAGTTGTAACCTACTTGGTCAGGACCAATCAATAGGGCCTGGATACCAAATATAATAACTGTTCCAATAGCAGCTATTCTTGCCATAGTTACACCAAGTTGGGTTTCTTTTTTACTCAACATAAGTTATTTCCTTTCTAGATTTTTCCTACAGGAAAATCTACATAGTTTTTCCAAACAGTGCATTCACCAGTTAGCTCTTGTGGAGCTTCTCTAATTAAATTAGATACAGCGTCAGATACAATTGATGAAATCACATCTGAAGCAGCATGTGCTGCATCATGACTTGTCCAAAAATTGAAACTAAATCCGCTATCGACACCTGTCTTACATGCAGCAGAAGCAAAAATTCCTTCTACGTTTTCATAAGCTGGGTACACCGTATTAGACATAAAGTCCGCAACATCATCATATGTTTTACCTTCTTGGGTGCCTCCCCCTAAGACAAACCTAGTAAAGAAACCTTCTCCACCATCTTTGGATACTTCAATGTACTGTTGCCCAGCAACCATTGGTCCTTCCATCACTTCAGGTTGTCCAGAAAGCATTTCTGCAGCACCTGCAAGGGCCTGGTTAAATTGGTCGATCGAATCATCTTTGGCTTCTTCATTGGCCCAAGTAGACCATGCCATAAACCTTCCATCATTTGATGCACAAGCTGCCAATCCAAGCAAACCCGGAATTCCATCATAAGATGGTATTACTGTGTTTTTAACATACTCAAGGGCATTATCCATTTCACCCTCGTTTACATCTGCAAGAGTCAGTCTTACAAACATACTTACCTCCTATTTAATTTTTTATTATGTGCTGGATGACATTTTGTCACCCCAAGCAAAATAATTTCCTAAACTTGTTCCAACTACTAATAACAACCATCCAACAAGTCCAATTATTTGGAAATCTTCTGGTAATTCGTAACCAAAAAATATATCTGCTGAACTACCAATTGTTATGATAAAAGCCCCCAAGACAGTTATGTTTTCATATATTGGACGAAAAATGCCAGTACCTCTAAGGGTTAAACTGTAAATTAAAGAGTTAAAAGCCCAAAAAAAGTACATTGGTAAAAACCCATCTTCAACCTGAGTAATTTCAAGGAACGTACCAAAGATAATAACTGTAGCTAATACAGTTGTAGCTGCTTTCCAATATTCTGGAACATATCCCTCCGCAAGATAATAACCAGCAATAATAATAGAAATTAATGAGAACCCCCAGAAAAAGTTCAACAAATTATCAACTGCATCTAAAGCTGTTGATCCTGAGAACTCTACTCCTATAAATACCACATTAATGACTAGAAAAGTCAGTGCGTTTTGTCTTGATAAATCACCGATTGGCTGGGTGAAAAATTTTTTCATTAGTTAACCTACCTTCCATAAGTTCCCTCTTATTAAATTAATTATGTAATTTAACTTCCATAAATTACATAATAATTTTACAAAATTTATTTAAGGAATGGGGTCTTTTAAATATTATTTAAAACTAACGGTTTAACTTTTTCTCCAATTAATGAATAAGTTTGCAGCAAGTCTTCGTGAGTTAAGCCAGCATTGTCAATTTGAAAGGTAAATCTAGATATCCCACCTAAAGCTTTGCTATGGCGTATCAATTTTTCAGCAACTTCTTCTGGACCTCCTACAACATAAGCTCCCAGCTCGCTAATTTGTTGATTAAACCTCTCCATGGTAACTGGTGCCCAACCACGTTCTTTACCAATTTGATTAAACCAGGTGCGGTAACCTGGGTAATATTTTTCAATAGCTTCCTCTTTTGAGTCTGCTACATAACCAAGTGAGTGAAGGCCTACTTTTAATTCAGATTTTTTATGGCCAGCTTTTTCTGCTGCTTCGTAATACATATCAATTAAGGGACGGAACCTATGTGTTTCACCACCAATAACAGCCACCATAAGTGGCAGACCAAGAGTTCCCGCACGAACAAATGAAGCTGGTGTTCCGCCAACACCTACCCATACAGGGAGTTTGTTTTGAACAGGTCTGGGGTAAACTGTCTGGTTTTCCAAGGGTGGTCTAAATTTACCTGACCAAGTAATGTGTTTTTCATCCCTAATTTTTAGAAGAAGGTTAAGTTTTTCAGCATATAAATTGTCATAATCTTCAAAATTTAATCCGAATAATGGAAATGCTTCTGTAAAAGAACCTCTACCTGCAACTATCTCAGCTCTTCCATTAGAAATTAAATCTAACGTGGAATAGTTTTGAAAAAGCCGAACTGGATCCATTGCACTTATAACAGCGACTGCACTAGTTAATATAATATTTTCTGTCTTTGTTGCTGCAGCTGAAAGTATATTGTGTGCTGCAGAATCTAAGAACTCTTCTCTATGGTGTTCTCCAATGCCGAATACATCAAGACCAACTTTGTCAGCATGAACGATTCGTTCAATGAGTTCTGACATTGCTTTTGCATCGTCCTCAACTGTTCCACCTTCATTGGTCTGGGTTTTCTTTGCGAATGAATCTATTCCTATTTGCATTTAGGCAATATTTTTTAAAGTTTGTACAAGACTGTCTATAAGCATTTCTATATGATCAATCTGAACACTTTCGTTTGGAGCATGTGCATTTCCCAACTCTTCATCTGCAGCTCCAACTAATACAAGCTCTGCATTGGGAAACTCTCTAACAAAGTCATTAGCAAAAGGTATTGAGCCACCTACTCCTATGTAAGCGGTTTCATTTTCCCAAATTGAATTAAAGCTGTTTACTAGCTCAGTAGTAAAAGGTTTATTCGGATCTGCTACTACTCCGGATCCTTTTGAGTTTGGAATAAATTTTACTGATGCATTCCAGGGAATATTATTCATCACATGCTGTTCAAGCATTTTCATTGCATGATCTGGGTCTTCGGTTGGAGGTAATCTTAAACTAATTTTTGCTTTAGCTTTAGGAATTACTAAATTAACTGCGTCTTTGACAGGTGGGGCGTCGATAGCCAAAACATCTAAAGCTGGTTCTAACCAAAGTCTTTTAGAAATGCTTTCCGTGTCAAATAGGTTGATATCATCTGAGCCAAGCATTTTTTTTAGGAAAGATTCTTCAAGCTCTGTTACCTGCATGTCTGTTGGAGTTAATCCTTCTATAAGTAACTCTCCTTTTTCGTTGTGAAAAGAAGCGATAATTCTACTTAATACCATAAATGCATCCGGAACAACTCCACCACCAACACCAGAGTGTATTGGCCTCATAGGTTGATCAACTTCAATAAATGCATCAGCTAAACCTCTAAGTGTTGTTGTAATTGTGGGAACTCCTATTTTTACATTTCCAGAATCAGCAATAACTATTACATCAGCCTCTAAAGATTCTCTGTTTTGTTCTATAAAAGAAGCCATAGTTGGTGATCCAATTTCTTCTTCACCTTCTATGAAAATTTTAATATTAACTGGTAGGTCCTCTAAAAGTTTCTTAACAACGTTGTAATGAACAACAACTCCAGATTTATTGTCACCAGAACCCCTTCCATAAAGCCTTCCCTCTTTTACGACAGGTTCAAAAGGTTCTGTATTCCAAAGGTTCATATCACCTACAGGTTGAACATCGTGATGAGCGTATAAAAGTACTGTCTTTTTTGAAGGGTCTATTTCGGTATGTGCTACAACTGCAGGCATTCCTCCAGCAACTTTAATTACCTGGGTATCAAGTCCTAATCCTGCAAACAAATTTTCTACAAATTGAGAAGATGCATCGACATCATCTCTGTGTGCTTTATCAGAACTGATAGATTGGATTTTTACCATTTCTGATAACAGATTAATTATTTCTTCTTGAGCCATAAAGGTATTGTACGTATTAAAAATATTTATTCGTAAGAGATGGCCTCTAGAATGTTCTGCCTTGATGCTCTAATTGCTGGGAGTATTGCAGCAACTACACCAGCAATAATAGATATACCGATCCAAAGAAATGTTTGAGAGATTGACACTGAAAAAACTGTGAACCCGTCATCAGCTAAGGTTTGTATCAAACTCCATGCAAAGAAGATTCCAAGACCCGTACCAAGAGCTGCTCCAAAGATAGCAATTATAGAAGATTCAATAAATATCATTCTTCTAATTTGTTTTCTGTATGTACCAATCGCTCTCATAAGTCCAATTTCCCGAGTTCTCTCATATACCGACAAAGATAGTGTGTTGGTTATACCAAATAATGCTACAAATATTGAAATAGATAGAAACCCATAGATAACATTTAGTAATAACTGGATTTGATTATTGGCTTCTTCCACTAAGCCATCTTCATCTCTTATTTCAACCCCTGGATATCCATCAACAATAGAATTTATTTTCTCCTCAAGTTCAGGTGTTTTCTCATCCACATTGAAATATAATTCTGTATCAAGTGACTCATCACTAAAGAATGAACTGTTTTCTAATAAAACAAAAAATTCAGCTGGTGGTTGGGTTGTCCAATCAAAAATATAAGAGACGGTAAAGCCCTTTTCTCCCTCTTCAGGAATAGTTAGCAATACCTCATCACCAACTGATAATCCCTCTCTTTCGGCTGTTTGTTTTAAGATTCCAATAGTATCTTTCTTTAAAAAGCCTTCTTTACTTCCTTCAATATCATCTGTTTTAACAAGATCAAATACAGTCTCGTCTACAGCACCTAAAATTAGAGGCCTTTGGTTATATCCGACTACAGTTGCTCTTGTTCGAGATAGTTTTGTCACTTCATCAAGCTCTAACAGCTCTTCTGATAAACCAGTGGGGATTCCAGGTGATGCAAAAACATTTGCGGCACTAACTTGATAATCAGCTAATATAACCTCGCTAATTAGCGTTTCTGCCTGTGCTTTAAAAGAGGTTGTAATTACATTAGCTAAAGAAATTAATGTTAGACCTATCATTAAAGCTGATGCTGTAGACGCTGTTCTTCTTGGTGTTCTTTTAGAATTTTCTGTTGCTAATTTTCCTAAAATTCCAAATATTAAGTTATAAAATTTTTCAAATATAAAAACAAAAGGTTTTGTAATTGATGGGGTTATAACTGATATACCAATAAAAATAATACCTGCGCCAAATCCTACTTGCTGAAGTGAGGAAAGGGTAGGGAGATCTAAAAATTCAAATAAAACGCCAAACAACATTCCAAAACCAATTGTTGATATGAGTGTTCCAAAAATTAACCTTATAAACAGTGACTTTCCTTTAGGAGTTGAGATACTGTCTCTTATTGCCTCCATAGGACTTACTTGGGAAGCTTTTCTAGCAGGAAGTAGGGATGAAAGAATTGTTACTGTAACACCAATTGCTAAGCCAACAAGTGCGGCTTCAGTTGTTAAAACCAAAGGTCCTTCAGGTAATCCGAATTCAAAATATTGCAAGCCCTCTTTAACTGCGACCGCAAGTCCAATTCCAAGTCCAATTCCTAAACCAGAACCAACAATTGACATAAAAAGAGATTCTGAAATAACAAGTCTATATATTTGTCTCTTAGATGTACCAAGTGCTCTGAGTAGGGATAGTTCTTTAGTTCTCTGTAAAAGAAGGATTCTGAATGTGTTCTGAATAATAAAAGCACCCACAAATATAGCTATTCCAGCAAAAACATTGAGAATGGTATTAAAGAAATCGAGACCTTGCTTAATAGAGTCTGCCTGTTCTGCTGCCGCTTCTTGGGCATTAATTACATTTAAATTTTCACTGTCAAGACTTGCTATTTGTTCTTTAACTTCGTTTACATCGTAATTATTTTCAACAACAACATTAATTAAGTCGACCTTGCCTGTGGAATCTAGTAATTTTTGAGCAGTTGTGAAATCGAACAATGCAAATGTTGCACCTCCAGGTGATCCAACATTAGCAAATTCAGCAATTCCCGAAATTGTAAAAGTTGCAGGAGTTGCTCCGGCCAATACGGTCACTTTATCTCCAACTGCAAAGTCATGATTTTCAGCAGTAAGAACATCCATAACAACTTCTCTAATGTTTGTTGGAGGTTTACCTTCAACTAGCGACCATTGGGCAGCATAGGGGTTGTTATCCCACGCAGCTCCGAATGTAGGTGCAAATCCATTTTGAACTAATATTGTTTCTCTTGGACACTCTTCAGATAGAGAGTGACAATCTTTTCTGTCACCAAATTTAATATATTGCGCATACCCTAAAACGTCGCCCCAAGCAGCCTTGACACTAGGTAGGTTCTGAATTTCTTGAATTTTTTCATCTGGAATTTTTTTTACTTCGAAAGAAACAGGACCTTGTCCTCCGTCTCCACTAAAGCCTTGTGCAAAATCTTCTTGTATGGGTTGAACTACTAAATCAACACCTTCGTATATTCCAGTAAATAAATTATCAAATGCTGATTTGTTACTCTCAGAAAATATATTCGAAGCAATAATTACAGCTACACCAAGAATAATTGATGATGTTGTAAGAAAAATCCTGACTGGATAAGTCTTAAGGTTCTTCCAAGCAATTAGGAACAGAGGACGTTTAGTAAATCCAAACATTAAATGTCACTAAGAGCAGTGACCTCTGAGATAATTTCTTCTTGAGTTGGCTCTTCTAAATCACTAGCTACTTTTCCATCCTTTAACATTACAACCCGGTTTGCAAACGATGCAGCATACGGGTCGTGAGTAACCATAATTATTGTTTGATTTAATTCTTCAACAACTGATTTCATAAACACAAGTAGTTCTTTACTTGACTTAGAATCCAGATTTCCTGAAGGTTCATCAGCAAATATGACTTCAGGCTTGGTAGCCATAGCTCTTGCAGCAGCAACTCTTTGTTGTTGTCCTCCAGATAGTTCGTTTGGTCTGTGTGTCAACCTATCAGCAATATCAACTGTATCAACAACCTTTTTTACCCACTTCATATCAGGTTTTTTTCCAGCAATAGATGCAGGTAGTGTAATATTTTCTTCAGCTGTAAGGGTAGGGATTAGATTGAAAGCCTGAAAGACAAATCCAAAACTATCTCTTCTAATTTTTGTTAATTGTTTGTCGTTTAGCTTAGATATATCACTATCTTTAAGATAAATTTGACCAGATGAAGGTCTGTCTAAACCTGCTAAACAATGAAGTAGTGTTGATTTACCAGATCCAGAAGGCCCCATTATTGCAGTAAACTGCATCTCATTAAAATCTATATTTATATTGTCAAGAGCGGTAACGCTTGTTTCTTTTTCGCCGTATGTTTTTGTTAATTCATTAGCTTTAATTATTACGTTCATGAATTCAATACTAGGATGCACTAAAAAATACTGTTACTTGATAAATATCAGTTAACAAAATTTTTATATATCTCACTTTACTTTCTAATTCCAATTTGTTTATATTGTTTTATGTACAAAGTAAATAACTGGAACTGGTGGTCTCTACATTTGTAGGTGCTCATTTTTTGTTATTTAGCTTAACCGGGCACCGCCCGGTTTTTTATTTGAGATTGTCACTGAAATTAAAGCTCCGGGCCAAACCCAGATTAATTTTGAATTTATTTTAAAAACTATTCTTCTTCTAGAGTCTTTTTCCAATCATATTTATAATTTTCTGGGTGTTTTCTCATATCGTATTTTGACCATAACTGAAAAACAGCTGCTCCTATTACAAGAACAATACCAATTACAATTTCCCAATTAGAACCTTCGTCGTAAAACATACTTTTATAATAATATTTTAAGAGATGGTAACCGTAGCTAGAGAGCCTTTTTTAGATACTTTATTAAATATAAAACTTAGTACAAATATTCCTGTAGCAACTAATGACATTGATGGCCCGGAGGGGAGATTTAAAAAATATGAAAGGTAAAGTCCCGTAATAGAAGAAATGACACCAAAAAATATACTTACTTTTATAGAAGTAACGAATGTATCAGTCACCAACTTTGCAGCAGCTGCTGGAATAATGAGCATACTAAGTACCAAAATAACTCCAACTGTCTGCAGCGAACCAACGATAGCAATTGATAATAAAATTAAAAACAAATAATTTAAAAATGTAGTATTAAGTCCTTTTACTTCAGCACCAATTGGGTCAAAAGAATAAAATAACAGTTGCTTAAAATAAACAATTACCACCACAAGCACTATTAATAACAGGCTGATGACAATATAAACGTCAGATGTACTCACGGCAAGTATTTGGCCGAACAACAAGTCCTCTAAGTTTATTGTGACATTTAATAAAGAGATGAGTACAAATCCTAAGGCAAAAAAAGAGGAGAAGATTATTCCAATTGCTGTATCTTCCCCTATATTTGTATTTTTTATAATTAGGCCAAGAAAGATTGCAATTAAGATTGCTGCGGGTACTCCTAACTCAGATATACTAAATCCTAAAAAAACTCCAACAGCGATTATGGGAAGCGTTGCGTGTGCTATAGCATCAGCCATAAAACCCATATTTCTGTTGATTGCAAATGGCCCTAGAATTGAAAGCATAGCTCCTGAAGCAAATGCAGTAACTAATGACCTAATCATAAAATCATATTTTAAAGGATCTAAAATTAGCTCAATCATTACTGTTGTTTCCCTCTGTTTTAAAATGAGATTTATTATTAAAGAGTTCAGAATGTGAACCATACATCTCTTTAATAACTTCAGGCGTTAAGACTTCAGATGGATCTCCATATGCGCAACAGTGCGTATTTAAACACAAAACCTCATCGAATTTTTCTTCAAGGTTATTCACATCATGAGTAGCAATCAATATAGTTTTACCGTCTAGGTTGATACTGTTTATCAATTGCATTATGTCTTCCTGAGCACCAATGTCAACAGCACTAAAAGCTTCATCTAATAATAAAATTTCAGAATCTTGTGCCAACGCTCTGGCGATTAAAACTCTCTGAAGTTGTCCTCCAGATAAGCTTTTTATGTTGTTGTTAATTTTTTCTTCTAAACCCACATCTTGTAATGCTTTTTTGATTTTGTCGTTAACTTTCTTTCTGTTGTGTAAACTGGAAAGTTTTTTAGTGGTTATGCCCATTTCAACAACCTGCTTAACTGATAGTGGAAAATTCCAATTAATTAAATCTTTTTGTGGCACATAGCTAACCATACCTTTTGCTTCCTCGGGAGTACTACCCTCTATAGTCAAAGAG
>Ga0187217_1000487_pt1 | contig 16659 bp, 22 predicted proteins | sample 15SPOviralmetaG_FD_130165 | JGI IMG/M metagenome (GOLD analysis project Ga0187217, IMG submission 130165) | Marine viral communities from the oligotrophic San Pedro Time Series (SPOT) site, San Pedro Channel, CA, USA - 15 SPOT_SRF_2010-09-15... | ecosystem: Environmental > Aquatic > Marine >... | reverse complement strand
TCATTTAAAATAATCCCAAAAATCTATCCAACCCATGTGATGCAGATAAGCAGTTGCCCCAATAGCAGACGCAGTGAGTAAGAAAAATACCCCAGCTAGGGTAAGAGCTAGTTCTTGTCGCTCTATAGCGTCACGCCTTGCTTGAGCCTCTGCCTCACGTTTTTCTAATAAAACTTCCTTGCGTATTTTTAAAAGCTCTAACCATTTTGATCTTCCGTAGGTTTGGGTGATCCATTCTTGGAGTTCTGCTTCAGCTTCTGCTGCCGCTCTAACACTCGCCCAGCGATCCAACGCCGTAGCATTGGTGCTTTTTCCCGATATACCTTTTTTCTGTAGCGTTTTCTTAGCGTGGTCAGTTGCGTCAAAGAATTTTCCTATATCTTTTGAAAGAGCGGCAATCGTTTTACCAGCAGCTAACCCTGTTTTTAGCCCTGCAAGGATTGTGATAGGGTCCATCGTTACATCCCATCGTTACGAGTGAACTCTACTGTCTTTTCTAAGATTGCTATGCGAGACTGTAGCTTAATGATTTCCATCATATGACTAGCCATACCACCCATATCCTCGTTGATCATGTCAATATCTTCCCAAATCTCATTGTCGGCATCTTCCATGTCTTCATAAAACTCTGACAATATATCAATAATCTCTTGCAGATGATCAGTATTACGCTGCACATCTCTAATTAGATTAGTTTTATCGGTAGCGTTATTCTCAACAGTTAGAATGTTAACTGTTTCTTCTAGGTTAGATATTGTGCTTGCTTGCTGTGCCGTCCACCAAATAAAACCGCCGATCTGAGCTATAACAACCCCAACTACAGCAATACTTACTTTTGGCAGCTTATCTGACATAATTATCCCATAACGCTCATACGAATAAGTAACAATAAACTAGCGCCAGTAATACCAATCATAATCGCTTCCATACGCTTCATACGATTGTACAAATCTTTAAACTGTATTTTCATTTCAGTTTGTATCTCAATCATCTGCTTTTCCAATGCATCTATGCGTGAGTGCGCTGATTGTACTGTGCGCTTATCCATTAATATGTACCCTTCCAAACTCTTAGGTCTTGGAACTCATTGCTCATTAGCTTGCGCTTTATAACTTCCTGAACAGCGGGAGTATCCGTCCATGAAACACCAGCTTCTTTTACCCAGATGTTAACTAGACCCATATCTACGTTTCCAACGTATTTTTTATCAGAAGCAAAGGAATTTTCTGTATGCTGTCTTGCATACTCAGCATCCTTGAGCATTTGTGATCCGTCAAAGGTATTTTTGATGATCATCTTGTCATCATCAAAGGTAACTGTTTCTTTTATTTTATTAGACAGACTAGGCATCTTCCCAGGCCTCATTCTCTGGTGTGCTTGGATCGTCTGCTTTTAACGTTCCATCTTCATTTCTTGCCCGCTTTTTTTTTGCGGTAGATTTCTTGGCAGGTTTAGGCTCTGCTTTTAATATTTCAAATGCAGATGGTTTCATAACCATAATCTTTTTTACTTCTGCCTCTGGCAACTCAACCTCATCACCACTTCTTACAATTCCTTGAGAAGTTGATATGCTTCTGTCTTTAACTAATACTTTCATTTTAATCTCCTGTTAAAGTAGGGGCATCTTTGCCCCTACCTATTATCTTATTATGAAGTTGTGTTGTCGGCAATGATGCCGTTCGCTGCTTCATTTTTAGCGCAAAGTGTAAGCTCTGTTACCACCTGGCGTTTGCTGCTATCGCCAGTTTTGGCAAGTTCTACGTTCTTAGTTGGACGTAGCACAGCAACTTCCCACATATCATCTTGCATGATGAATACGTCACGAGAACGGTTCTCGCGGCTTGGGATGAACTCTACGGTTCCCCACGGAGTAACGTATACCGCAAGCGACTTGATAACACGCTCATCACCGCCCTGTACGTTTGAGCGCTGATTGTTGTTACCAGTGAAGCCTAAAGCAACATTCATTTGGAATGCTGATAGGTACACGCTGTCTGGGTTGCCCCCATTAGACCAGATTGACTGCATAACAGCGTCAAACTTAGCTTGAGTAAACGCAGTAGGAGCGCCCGAATCTGTTCGTGCATCCGTACCATCGCCAGTTGGGTTAGCACCAGATGACGCAGAAACAAAGTTTACGTTTGTAGTCATCCAAGATGGTGCGCCTGCTAGTTCGCGTGCAGTAGTCGCGTTGCCCGCCACTTTTGCGTTATTATCGAATAACGCCTTTTCGATGTCTAATTTTTGCTCTTTTGCAATCTTTAACACCTGGTAAGCCATCTCACGTTGACGACCTGCTTTGTCAAGACCTTCATCCGTATCTGGAACAGTCACAGCATTTTTGAAAATCTGTGTTCTGTTGTTCAGACGGCTTGTTGCGGTCATTGCACTAGCGGCTGTTTCGTCACCTTCGATGTGAGCATTTGCTGCGCTTGAACGTAACGCATCAGTCTGCCATTCAGTTAAAGTGTTTGAAGCAGTAGTTTTGCGACACTTCGTGTGAAATGGGGTTTCTTCTGGCGAAACGTTTGTGATAATATCAGAAAGATCTTCTCTGATCCCGACAGCATCATAACTGTCGAATGTATTTGCTGGTTGTGCCATATCTATTTCCTTTTCAACGGCTTACAAGGATTATCCTTGTGGGTTCATAATTAAGTCGATTGCATCTTCAATACGACCACTCTTTTGCAACCTTTGTTGCTGCTTTCGGCGAGTAGAATTAACAGGATCGGCAACTTTCTTTGCACCAGCCTTGACAACAGGTTTAGCTTTCTTGCCCTTGGCTTCTGCTTTTTTCCTGTTTGCCACAATACGCTTATACTTCATAGCATCATTAGCCATTTCTATGTAACGTGCGTCTGCGGTTAGAGCGATTTCTTGATCGCTAAACCCATATTCACGCCCAACTCCCATTAACGCATCCCAGTGAGGCTTGCTCTTGCTAGAATCAGCTAATTCAGGAATTTTGGCTTTAATAATATCAGCTTGCTCTGCAAGATATACCTGATGTTGTTCATCAGCTTGCTTTTGTCGCTGTGTATTAAGTTGCTGTATTTGGTATTGTTGATTTTGGTACTGCTGTAAATCAACGTCATATTTAGCTTTTTGCTCCATATAAGATACTGGGTCACTCTCTGCCAAATTTGCATCTGGCAATTTAGGTGGTGACGCAAAACCTTCTTGAGCCTGGCTATACATTTGCGCGATCTGTTGTTCTCTCTGTGCTAAACCGACCTCTCGATCTTCCAGTTGCTTCCGTGTCTGGGCGATCTCCTGGAACCGATTGCTTATTGCACCTTGGCCTGCCGCAGATTGCTTAAGCTGATCCATTGTCCAATGCTCTTCTTTGCCGTCAATTTTTACGGGGATGAGATTGTTTTCCTCAGTAGCCTCTACTTCGTCCTCGGTTTGTATTTCCACATCTTCGTAATCTTCCTCAGATGCTTCTAGTTCATCAAGCTCTTCAGTCTCTTCAACTGCTTCTACCTCAACCTCTTCGGCCTCTAGCTCTACAACTGCCTCTTCTGCTTCTACTTGATTAGTTTCGCCTGTTTCTTCTTGCGCTGGCGCTATGAGTTGATCTACTGCGCTTTGTAAGTCAGTCGCTTCCACGGTACTGCCCCTATTGTTTACGATCTAAAAGTGTCTCTGCCATTATAGCGGCGTCGAGCTGCACTTCGATCTTGGTTAATGCACGCAATACTGCGTGCGCCTCTTCGCGTACCTCAATGTCTTGAGCCGCGCTAGTCGTAAAAAGCCTAATTTGCTCATTACGAACATCCTGTATGAAATCGGTAAAAGCTGTATCTGCTTTTAACCTTTTTGCATCATCTGCGTTTATGCGTATATCTTTCATTAAATACCAGCCACTCTCATCATAGCCTCATTGTGCATACGCTGTTTTTCTTGTTCTGATTTTACCCTGGCAACATCTACTGAAGCTCCGTATTGACCTATTGTTTTTGCCGCATCTACATATAAATCTTGCGCCATCTGGTCTCTGGCTAAATCATCTTTCATAGCCATTTCGTGCATTTTTCGTTGATTATCCATCTGAGCCTTGGTCATATCAACTTGCGCTCTGGTTTGTGCTTTCATTTGTTCAGCTTGCGCCATCACAGCCGCAGGGTCTTGTGGTTGGCTTTGCCCGGCTAATGCCGCTTGCTGTTGTTGTTGCATCTGCAATAGTTGCATCTCTATCTCTGGCGTGATTGGCGCAAAGTAACGATCTGCGTTTCTAATGCCGCTCGATGCTAATATGTCTGCAAGAGTGTTGCGGATGTTTGTAAGCGATACCAAGCCATTCATAGGGCCATATGTCTGATAAACCATAGTTTGTTGTTGCAATGCCATAGCTAGAGCGTTTGTCTTATCCTCTTCTCTGCCAGTGCCAAGCCCTACATTAATAGTAACGTCCATATCTATGTCGAAAGCTTTTGGGTCAACAGGTTGAAAACGGCCATTCATACGCATCATTGCGCCGTTTTCCATATTCTTTTGCAGTAATCTTAACATCATGCCAAACAAATCTCTTGCGCCGTCTGCTAGGTTACGCACCATAACCTCTATTTGCCCTGCGGCGGCTTGCACAGTAGCTTGCACAGCGGCCTTAGTTGTTGACTGCATAGCATCAGGGTCTAGCCCCATAGACGCTCTGGTAACGCCTGTCTTGCCCTCTACAAGCTGATCTAGGTATGTAAGTGCGCTTAGTGTCTGCCCTGCGGTAAATGGCACAGCTAGGTCCTGGACCGCACCAGGCTGTCTCATACGCACAATCGCGCCAATTTCGTTGTTTAGCACATCGTCTATGTTAACTGCACCATCGACTATGCCAATTCTGGGATTGTTTGTCATGGCTACGTTATCGAGTATGCCACGCAATATGCTTGTCGCCGCATCCTGGTCATCAATAACAATGTCTGCAATGCTTCTGCCATAAAAAGTGTGCGGCTCTGGATCAATTTCAAATTTTGCAAAAGGTATTTCATCTGCAAGTTCGTAATCTAGCAGACTGTACTTTGTCCCGCCGCACAAGAACTTGTGTAACACAGCTACTCCTGTGCCGTCCACATCCATACGCATATATGCCTCTGTTACAGTAACCTGGCGCATAGATGGATCAGAGCTTGTTTCGTTAAAGTCATCTGAATAACCCTGTCTCTCAATACGCTCTGCTTCAGTCATTTCTGTACCTGCATCAAAGCTGTCTAGGTCAAGAACCATGTCTGGGTCAAAGCCCATTGATATTAAATCACTAGCACGCATCTCTGTGCGGTGGGCAACGACATGAGCATCTTCTAGTGTTCTACAGTTTCTATCTACAAAGAACTCTTCTGGCGGTACGCTTTCTATGCGTAAACAGCCTGTTGTTTCCTTGCGCGATACCTTTGCAGAATGAACAGGCGTTTCTATCTCAACGCCTTGCTCATCCATGCTCATTTCCTGCTCTACTGTATGCTCAAGAACTGTTACATCATCATCTTGCACCAAAAATGTATACTCATCGTCATCGAGATTGGTGTAAGTATATATCTCTGCGGTTGGCATTTCTTCCCAATATGCTTTGACTATGCCTTGCTTTTTAATTAGCGCATCGTGAAAAGCATCGTTTAGCACTCTATAGCCGTTGCTTCTTTGAAACTCATAATGCACATAATCTGTGGCTTGCTCTGCCATGTTTACATCTTCTGGACCATGCGGCATGAACTCTACTGGTCTTGCAGTGCTTAGAAACACACGCATCAATGACGGTTTAATCGCACGCACAGTATCTCGAACCTTAGTGGCGACTACTTTGCTTCGCCCGTCCTCGTAACCTATATCTACCTCACCATCGTAATAGCGTTGCGATCTAATACGATCTTGTGATATTTCGCTTTCTACAAAGTCTACTGCATCGTCTATAGCGTTTTGAACAATAGTTTCGATTTCGCCTTTGCTTTTTTCTTTAAGTTCCATCTATTACTCCTGTCCTAAACCTGACAACGCGCCTTGTGATCCATAACCTGATAGCGCACCTTGTGAGGCTAATATTTCTAGCGCTCCATCTCTGCTAATTTTATCAGGAGAACGACCCAATTTTACTGTGTCTTGTAAATTTTTAACTGCGGCTCTCACCCTAGCGTCACCAAGAGACTTTGCCCCAATAGACGCCGCAGAAAGACCTAAGAAAGCAGGGTTCATAGCATACATAATTATGTTCATATATGCCATTAGGCCATTACCGCTTGGAGCCATCTTACCTGCAAGGCGCAATATGTTATCTGCAACCCTACCATCTACTATTTGCTGCATGGCTTTTATTTCTGGGTCATCAAAGAATGAAATCTTGGTAGGGTTGTCTAATATTTTTTGTATTGACCTACGATAAGAGTTTACAACATTACCGCCAGAACCAGATACTTTTCTTTGGTTTTGTAGCAAGTTAACTTCTTTTTCTAAAATCTTTGCTTTATTAGCACGCCTACTTATCTTCCTAGCTTCTTTTAACTTGGCAACTTTTTCAGTTACATCATCAATTTCGCTATCCAATGTTTTTATCATATCAAGTAAAAAAGGCTCTTTTTTGCCTTTTTTAGTATTGTATAAATCACTTAGTTTTCTTCTAACTTTATCAAACTGACTAAGTGTAATTCCGCCTCGGCTAATTAAAGTTCCGTCTTTTTTGCGTTTTGCCGCAGACTTTACCTCTAAATCTTTTAAAAATTTTCTTGCTTTAACAAAAGTCTTATCTGTTAATGCAAAAGCACCTCTGCTTGCAGCTGTGTTTAAAACCTCATCAACCATATATGCAACATCAGTTCCGCTCATTGCTGGCCCTGCCTCTTCAACTTCTTTATATGCTAATCTTTCTTTGGTTTTTAACTCTTTTACAGTAAGTGGCTGGTTTCGCTTTGTAAGCATATTCAAAGTTTTATTACTAAAGTTGGTAGCTTTCACACCCACAGTAGGAGCCAATAAAGCCGCTCCAATTCTTGCGATTGGCTCAATAGCTTTTCCTTCAGTTGCTTGACCCGCAACCTCACTGCCTGTCGCCGCTACTGTAGATAAAGCCTGGCCTTTTTTGGTAAGACCTGCTTTTTCCATACCTTCTGCAAGCTTTTCTGTTCTTTTGGCTCCCGCTCTTTTAGCTAAAACTTTTGCGCCTTTACCTATTCCGCCGACAACACCACCACCTGCTCCAAACTCACCGATTGTACCTGCTAATCCGGCGGCTCTACTATCACCTCGATAGTCTATTAGCTCATCCACACCTGCGGCTTCTGTCGCGGCATCAACAGCTCTTCCAGTAAACGTATCAAGAACAGGTATATTATAATCTTCATCTGCAAGACCGACAGCTTGCAAACCTTCTTGACCTAATCTAGCAACACCTCTCAAGGCCATCTCTGGTAACTCTAAAGCACCCAACGCACCTCTTGCTGCCCCTGCTAATGCAGAACCGCCAACCTCGCCAACGCTACCAAAAAGCTCTCTGCCCTCTTCTTCAACTTCTGGTTCTTGTGTGGTTTGCGCCCTAGCAGACATAGCCGCTTGTACAAGTTGCCTAGCGGCGGCTTCATCCCCTGCGGCATCTGCGTTTCTAGCGGCATTCATGTATCTTTCATACGTTGCCATACTTAACCACCATATTTTTTAAGCAAATCTTCATTACTTAAGCTAGAACCGCCACCACCTTGCCCTTTTCTAGCTTTAACTTGCTTGTCTAAGTCCGTGCCTCTCAAGTCTTTTCCTTCGACATAATATGCCCTCGCAATAGGGTCTTGCTCAACCATACCCATAATTCTGTCAATTTCTTTTAGGTTTTCTACCAATAATTCTTTACTTAAATCTTGTTGTATTGCGCCGTGTGCGGCCATCAATAAGCCAAGTTCTATGTTACTTACGTTACCTAGCGCACCACCAGTTTTACTTGCTTCACGCATTTCTTGCAGTCTATTAAATGCAACATTTGACTGCACGGATTTCAATAAGTTCTTAACGTTTCTAGCTGGTGTGGATGGCAAATAATCTGCGGCAAACTTACCATACACGCCAGTAGTGCCAAGTATACCCTCATCTTTCTCTATTGCGGTTAGTACTTGACCAACCATTTTACTTATTCCTGTTCGTTTCTGCGTTTCTAGTGCGCCTTTTTCACTCATAGCCCTTTGTGCGTCTTGTTGCTCCCTATAAGCCTCACTGCCCTCTATAGGAACCATTCTCACGTTTGTTATATTGCCTGCTTCATTCCTATCAAATTCATAGGTCATGCCATCGTCAGCTTTAGGCAATCCCGCTCTAATAGCGCTCTCCTGGCTATAAATATCACCGCCGCTAGTTATAAATCTTTGAAACTCTTGCGTGCCAGGCGTAAATCCTGCCGCTATAGCGTTTCTAATTAATGCAGTGTCTTTTGTGCTTGCTCTTTGCTCTTTCTGCAATTCTAGTATTTGGGCATAAGCTTGTTGGCCAGTTAAACTACCAGTTTCAACCATACCCGCAAGTTGATTACCCATATCGCTATTAAGGCCACGCAAATACTCAATGGTTTTGTTTTTCGCTCGACCAGAAGTACGTTGTTGCGCTATCGTCTGCAATCTTGCATCAAGACCAGTATCAGGTCTTAGTCTCATTTGGTTAAAACCTGACGCTAAAACTCCGCTTAATGCACCAGCTACGTCACGAAAATCTCTTTCTGCCATTTAACTAACCCTACATTCCACTTAACTTCATCCCAGCTTCTGCGCCCATTGTTAAATAATCCATTAAACCAGGTTGGTATGTTGAAGAGCTACCTTTTGTGCCATCAGTCAAACCTGCTCCCCCAAACATTGCGGCAAGCCCTGCTTGTGGCCCTTTGGTGTATCCTTGATACTGGTTTTTAGTTGCATCAATTAAACTTTGCATAGCCGCTTGTTGCATTGCGCCCTGCTGCATTTGCTGTTGGTTTATTGATTGCCCCATATTAAAAGCTTGTTGCCCTGCGCCTTGCAATCCTTGTGCCGCCGTAAATGCATTGCCCATAGCCTGGCCATAACCCTGTTGTCTCATTCGTGCAGATTGATCTGCCATTTGTTGAGTATAGTTTTTAGCCATCTCAGCTTCTGCAATCCCATGCCTCGATCCGCCAAAAGCGCCCGCCGCTTGAGCTTGTGCGCCTAAAGTGTTTTGAGCTTGAAGGGCTTGTTGACCTACATCCCTCATTGTTGCTTGAACAACTTGGTTTTCGTATGGGTTCATTAAACCTGCCGCAGCTGCGCCTGGATTAGCAAAAGTTTGCATTGCACCCATATTTGCCATTGAAGCACGTTGGTATGGATTTGCCACCATATTTGGATTTGCTGAAGCACCCATGTTACTTACCCTTTCTTCCGCCAGACATTTCTAACGCCACTGGTTGGTTTACCCCGGCCCTGGACCCAGGCTCACCCGTCATTGGGTCTATAGTGAAGCTTTCAAGATATTCTGCTTGGCCAGGTCGCCTATTTGCTAACTCTCCAACAGCCGCATCAAAACCATCACCAGATGAATATCCTGTCATTCCGCCCATTGTAGTGGCTTGCGGCATATATTGCTGACCGCTTGCGCTTGGCATTCCAAAAGCATCTGCCATTTGGTTTGTACCTTGAAATGCAGCTTGTTGTTGTGGAGAAAACGCCGCAACATCTGGGCCATAATATGGAGTATACCCTAACGCAGAAACATCACTTGCCATTCCAATACCTTGTTGCAAAGCAGTTTCCGCAAACTTTGGCATTGTTGCTTCGGTATTAGACCTTCCACCTTTACCACCACTCATCTTATATCTCCTTTTGAAATGAAGCGTGCAATGGTTTCCAACCATGCGCCTTCAAAGGTTTCTTCCATCCAAAACGACCTGTAATCGTCAAAGCCTCACATCCATAGCTCTTTGCCCAATCTGTAACATCATTGTGCATATCTAACAACTGATCTAGCTCACCACCGCCTAAAAACACATTTAGCACCTTTTTTTTAGGATATACCACAATTTCTGTAACAATGCACCCCCTGGGGCTAGGCCATAACTGCATACGACCCTCAACAATACCTTTTGCCACATCTTCGAACTCATGTGTACCACCAGAATACTCCAAAGCCGCCTCTATCCAAGGGCGGCATCTTTCTAATTCATTTACTTGTGTATCTTTAGGCATTTAATATGTAGACAATGCTACCCTCTTCCAAATTGCTGTACTGCCATCATGTGCAGCAGTACAAATATAAATATAAGACGTATCCCAAGCTATCATGCCAACCCCATCTCCAGCCGCACCAACACTAGAGCTAGGTGTTGTTTGCTTCATAGCAATTTGTTTAAATGAATTTTGCGCTGAAACAACAGGATAATTTTTTTCTTCATCCCACAAAAATATACCATTTTCGCTTGGGTTATCATCAGACTGCTTAAAGAACAACTTACCTAAATTTCTGCTAAGAAAAAGATTAAGCTCTCTGCCCCATTGCCGTATATCTGTTCCTATGACTGGCGGTGTAACAGGCACTATCGTCTGCCCCCTGCTTTTACTTCAAGTCGCATTGTGCCTACACGCCATGCCGCTAACTCATCACCTTCAACACGCATTCTAACTTGCCTACCGCTAAATCGCACTGAAGTTGGGTTGCTTGGATTAAATGGGCCGTGTGTTGTCTCAGTGTCGTTAGGGTAAAAGCGTGTCTTAAATTTTAAATCCACATCGCCTTGCGTAAGTTCATCGGGTATAACTTCAGTAACTTTTGCTATTTGGTCCCCTGCGCCAATAGATATAGGGCCAGTTTCGCAAAATACAGAACCGCTATCATAATTTAAACCTGTTTCGTGGCTATAAACATCACTGTCAGAATTATGCCCAACCAAATAAGGCTGTCTAAATACACCTCTGGGTGTTCCACTAGTTCTGCTCAGATTTCCAATTAGCCAGTGATTTTCTAGTAAATCATAAGCAACATAACGATCTATTTCTGTGCTACCACCAGATGGATAAAACCACCATATTTCGCTAAATTCTGAATTATTGAACGCCCAAATTTTAGATTGTTGGTTTGTGTTTAAATCATCAAATACATAGTCGTGTACTTCACATTTAATTTCAGAAACGGAGTTACCATCGAAGCGATAAAAGCCGCGTTGCCCCATCCAAAACACACCCATATCAGTATCTATTGCCGACATTCTTGAAACAGCACCGCAAGCTGTGCCCACACGATCGAAACCGTAGACATACGGTGGCCCTAGGTATTTTGCACTGTGAGCATCTAAATCAGTAATGATTAATGTTTGGCCTCTAGTCTTAACTGCTTGCATAATTTGACCAGAGGTTTGTAATAAAATATCCCCTGCTTCATTTGTTGCCGCAGGGGTCCACTGAGTATTGTTTTCCTTATCGCACCATTGAACTTTTCTTGGATTTCCCCCTGCGCCTAATGCAAACAAAAATCTTTCCTCAGTAACTATCAAGCCCAAATTACTTGTTGGTGCGTTTGAAATAACTGCGGCATTCGAACTTGGGTTAAGTTGCCATTCTAAAAGTCTGCCATCATCATAGTGGCAAGCAACTAAAAACTCTCCATAATTGTCTAATGACCATGTGGTTGCTTCACTGTATGTGCCAGTGCTTGGGCGCGTTGTACCAAAGTATCCAGTACCATAGAAGCCGCCTCCATATCCAAGATTTAAAGCCGCATCTTCCCTGCCAGTAGCCAAGCCGCTTATAGTAATATCAGTGACTACCCCTGCGCCAGTCATTACCTTTAATTCGTTGTGACTCCCTCCTGCAAAATAAGCTGTATTGTTATTTGCTTCCCAAGCGTGTGCGCCACGAATGGGATTGGTGCTAAACCCTGCTTTTTTCTCCTGCCATCCACCAATAGGACGGAGCGAACCGTCACGCCACCTGACTAAACTCCCATCGCGCCAACGATTTGAAGCGTCAAAATCTGTGCCGTTTCGATAAAACCCTGCTTGTAATTTGAGTGGGACTAGGGGCATGATAATCCTATAATGGTTTAGTAGGCCAAGTTACACTTGTTGGGAAAGTTGATTGATCTGTAATGTTTAACAAAGCTGTTCTGTAATTTGTCCACTCTGTCTGCTTTGCATCAGTTAATTCTGCCCACCGCAATGGATTTGTTACAAGCGGATCAACTTCAGTTTCTAATTTAGAATTTCTTTCCATTCTAATAGCTAAAGCATTTATAGCATCAATTTCTGACTGACTAGGAGCAACGTAAGCAGCCACATCTCCGTTTTCAGACATAGAGGCAAGTAACTCATCATTATTTATAGTCATATCAGTGTCATTAGGGTTTAATGTGTATGGTATCCAACCATGCTCACTGTGATTTATTTCACAATCAATCCAACTGTTGTTGTTTATATATTTAGCGTTTCTATATTCCATATTAAGAAATCCTAACAAATAAAGTTATATTTGAGTTTGACCCTGCATAATCACCGCCCATCCGTCTCCAAGTTCCTGAAAGCTGACTAGCTTGCGACCCAAAATAATAACTGGAGTACGAACCATCGCCCGCCACGCCATTCCATCTGAGTGCTGCAACGTATAAATCTGATCCCGCTTTTGTATCTCCATAATCATGCGCCGTTGAGTGTGAAACCCCACAAAGCGCATATGTTCCTACACCGTCAGCCGTTGTTGAAGCCCCTGCGCTGTCTAGTTGCGTTTGAATATTGCTAGTGACACCGTTTAAGTAGCCAAGCTCAGTTGTTGAAATAGTGCTTGAAACGGCTACTTTTCCAGACGCATTTGAAATTAATGCACGATTAACTGTAAGGTTTTCTGTGTCAATTGTTGTGGCCGCGCCAGTTATTGTTGCTTGCTTACCGTTAAGTTGCGTTTGAATATTACTGGTGACATTTTCAAGCTTATCAAATTCAGTTGCTGATACTCCCGTTGCTTTCAAATCTTTTGCATAATTTAAATCTGCCGCATCTCCAGTAAAACTGGAGAGCTTATTTAAATCTGCCGCAGAAGAAGTAACATTAGTGCTATTAATTGTTAACGTGCTTAAATTAGGCGCGACCGTTCCACTTGTACCATTTACCCCATCAACAATAGTGTCTAAGGCCGTATTAATGGTTGTCCCCCACGTGTCTTCATTTCCGCCCACGGTTGGTTTAGTTACGCTGATAGCCATGTTAATCTCCTAATTTATTGCACCATATCACTTTATGCTGCCTCCGTCCATGTCTCGCTAGATACATCTGATGTCTCTGTAAATGTAGGCGAAGAAGCCGCAGGAGCGTCAGGCCATGCGTCTGCGTCTGGGTCTGTTGTATCTGTCCAAATTTCTGCGGCAACACTTAAATCCGTGTAACTTTCTGGCGGTATTGTGATTTCCATAAAAGGAAAACGCGCCAACGGAATAACTGGATTACCAGAAGCAACATCAGGCGATGCAAATTTATAATCTTGCGTAATAACGGCGCTATCAATTACGGGCGCAGAGCCATTTACATTACCAGATAGTAAAATATGATTTATAGTTATTGCAGTTGTAGCAATACTTACATTGCCAGTATCAGCATCATTCCCTGCAAGCGTATAAACAACCCCTGCGGAGACAGTATCTACAACAGGGTTTCCAGTAACAATATCCGCACTACTAAATTGGTAATTTTCCGACAATGCAGTTGAGGCAACCGTTGGGTTATTAGTTGTTACATTTACTGAACTTAAATTATGACTTTGAGTTAAGACACCCGTTGCGATCCTAACAGTACCAGTTAGTAAATTGGGCGCAGAAAAACTTTCATCCTCAAACATTGTGAGGGTTGGCACGATTGGTGCGTTTGGCGTGTATACGCCAGATACCGCGTGAACCTGAGATATTGCAGTAGTAGCAACCGTAGGATTGCCAGTAATAACATTATTACCAACAAGAACATCAACCCCCGCGCCAACATCAGCAAATGCTGCGCCTGATAATGAAGAAAATCCAAACATTTATTTTACTTTATTTCTCATTAATTACCTTCTAATGCATCAAGTCTCGCCTCTATCGATGACAGGCGTTGCTCCGTTGCAGCACCTATAAAAGCTAATAGTTGAGGGTATCTGATACCTTTTCTGTTTTTCTGCACTGCTCCCTCTGGAGCTTCCATTTCTAATTTAGACTGAACTTCTATAGAGCCATCTGAGTTTTCAACTTCCCACCATGTATCTTCACACCAAAACGCATAGTTACTTGCGTCAAGACCTTCATTAGCCATTGCTGTTGATATTTCTTGAGCGATAACACCAGTGTGTATTCTAGCACTATCACCTTTCTCTTCTACAGCACTATTCCATTTGTAAGTCTTGAATAGTTTGCTAATAGCTGTGGCGGCTGTTATCTCTGCATCTGTAAGTGATGTAATCTGCTGTTTTTCTCTTTCATCAGACGTTTGAATTGTGCCGTTGCTTGCAAATATATCCACCCAACGCGCATTTCCATGTCCAAAACTATCAGCGTTGTCTTGGATATTTCCACTGTTTGTCGATGGGATAACATGATTAGTAAAATAGTCAAACCTAAATCCAGTATAGGTTGATGTTATGTATATATCGTTACCGTTTTCTCCTATTCGGCCCCTAAAGTTTCCACCCTCATTGAACCTAATAAGAACTCCAGAGCCGTCTAAGCTAATAAGGCCCTCTGCTCCTGTGTTAGTGCTTGGTAACGCTATACGATCTACCAACAAATCACCACTGCTGTTAATAGTCATAGCATCAGAAGCATTAGTTCTAAACGTCATGGCATTATCAGAGTTGTTGTATTGTATTCTGCCTATGTCTGCATCATCAGTATCACCAAAATGAATGCTTGAATAACCGTCAGTTGCACTAGAAACAATGCTAATACCCGATCCTGTCCCATCAGTTGTATTAGAAACAATAAGATCATCACTAATTGTATTTAAAGCAGAAGCAGAACTTGCTCCAATAAGCACCTGTCCGTCTCCTGATATGCGTAGCCTCTCTGTGGCGCTATCAGCAACTCCAGTTCCAAATGCTAAATATTGTTTGCCATTTAAAAGGTTTTCCGCAACGCCTTGAATAAATGACCCAACGCCTGATACGTTACTGTCTTTACCTTCAAACTCAATTCGCCCAATTATTTGATCGTTTGCAACACTTGTATCTCTATCAGTAAATCTTAGTGTAATTGGGTTAGAGTTACCTGTTCCGTTTGTCCCCTCTAAATGGAGTAACGCATCAGCGCTATCAGTTGACAGGCCGTCATCGTCTAATAATACATAATTTGATAAGTCTTTAAATACAGCTTTATCTGAAGGGTAAGTTACAAAAATATCCTTAACCCCTGCGCCCCACGAAACAGCGTTATTGCTGTTAGAGCTTGCAAATAAAGAGGTTCGCGCAAGTGTAGTACCACTAGCCGTGTAAGTTCCTTTCCCAACCTCAAAATCAGTTCCATCAGTACAAGCGTAATACGTTGTATTGCCATCGCCAATATCGGAAAAACTAGAAAACCCCGCCTTAGCCCCTGCTAATGTATATGTTCCAGTTCCTGTCGTGGTTGTCGTTTCTTGTATTCGATCTTTAAGAACAAGAGCCATAATCTAATCCTAGCTTGGGTCTGGTATTCCAATATCTAATGTTTCTAGGCTAAATGTATTTCCTGACGTTACAGACTGCGAAGCTGTTAAAGAACCAGTTACCAACAATCTACTGTTTGTCGTATCTGTAATCGCATAATGCGTTGCCGATCCAGTGCCAGTAACCGTTCCATCAGATATTGCCGAAAGAGTTACTTTACGCCCACCGCCTGTGCGATCCGCAGGGGCAGAAATACTAATACTTGTTTTGTTACCAAGCGTTTGCGAAGATGTTGCCTCTGCAAATGTTGTGCTTTCTGCGCTAGTAATATCTACACGATTTGCTTCCGTGTCCAAAACCGTTAGCCCGTTATCCAAAACTCTGTCTGCTATACTTGCCATTAGTAACTCCTTATCTTCATTCTGCGACCAGAGCCGCTAGTTTTTGACCGTTCACTTTCCAAATTAATATCATTAATTGCTTTTTGATACAATGCCGCCCATGTAGTTGCGCGAGCGTCTTCTTGCAAATATGGCGCTGAGTGAACTAAAGAGCCATAAAGATAAGCATCAGGAAAATTAGATAAAATCCAATTTGATGTATTTCCAGAATTTAATGTATCTATTTTTTCATAATAAAGCATCTCTAAAGTGTAAGAAGCATCAGGCGTTGGAAACACCTCAATACTACCATCGAGTATAGCAAAGCTTACTGGCCTACCGCTTGTATTAAGGTTTTGCGCCCTTAAATTAGATATTTGAAAAGCGTTAACCATTTCTAAAGTATTGGTATCAGCCGTGTTTAGCGACATACGAATAGGCTCTAAAAAATCAGTAGGCAAAGCTGTGTACTGCGTATCGAGAGAAGCGGTCACACGTTTCTCCATGCGCCAATGTCTAACCTCTCTATTCATTCCAGTTTCAGCAAGTGTAATAAAATCAGGTATTACCGATGTTAAATCATCTCTGTTTAAAAAATCAGCTATACTAGCTTTTAGCTCATCATAAGTCGTTAACGCCATTTAACAATTCCATCTTCTACGAGCAGCTTTGCCACGTTCACCTGTCCAACCTTTAGACCTAGCGCAAAATGACTT
>Ga0187217_1000486_pt1 | contig 16659 bp, 24 predicted proteins | sample 15SPOviralmetaG_FD_130165 | JGI IMG/M metagenome (GOLD analysis project Ga0187217, IMG submission 130165) | Marine viral communities from the oligotrophic San Pedro Time Series (SPOT) site, San Pedro Channel, CA, USA - 15 SPOT_SRF_2010-09-15... | ecosystem: Environmental > Aquatic > Marine >... | reverse complement strand
TAAATGCCACTCTAATCCTTGTATTAATGATATTATACTTCTATCAGATAATTCACTCGCATTTGATATCAATAATATCACCTTTCCCTCTATCTTTTTGTAATCTATTGTTCTTTTTACCCGATTTAACAACGCATCTATAAATTCTAGCCTATAGTATGAATACCATCCTCTATTCAGGACCTCCCAATCAAATAGAACCGAATTTCATTTATTTCACTAACTGTGATTTACCTCACGTAACACTCGTCACACTACCCAATAAACGATACATTCATATCAATACTGAGAATTTATCACCTCAACAAAGAACTGAACTCTCTCAAAAAGCACAGTATTGCTTTCAAGCCGAAGTTATCTCAAAATCAACCTTAGCGAAAGTAATTTCTCAACAAGAACAACCCTTATTTTCATTCAAGAACTTATCAACTCATCCCCAATGGCCTTCCTTTCGTAATCAAGACATCGATTTATATGAATTATCAGATGAATTATCCTACAAAAGGTTACAAAAAGACAAGTCCGAAATACAAGCCATACAAAAGGCCTGTCAAATTACCTCTAAGGCAATGAAACACCTCATAAAACATGCCAAACCTGGTATGACTCAGAAACAAGTAGCAAAGTTATTTACCGATAGCATTCAGAAACAAGGAGCTCATGAGTTAGCTTTCCCCAGCATCGTAGCTCACAATCAAGACAATCAACACTTACACCACAAGCCCACCGATTCCGTAATCACAGAAGGATCCTTTGTTTTACTGGATTTAGGTTGTAAATATGATAACTATTGTAGTGATATGTCACGTTGTTTTCCTATATCGGGTAAATTCACTCCTCAGCAAGCGCTACTCTACAAGGCTCTAGACAAAACATTTCACTATGCCTTATCCAAAATTAAACCCGGAGCTCACTGGAATCATATCACACTTTCAACCTTAGATAAATTATATCAAGAATGTGTCAAATTAAGATTAGTCAAACCCAATCTAAATTCAACGCAAAAACTCACACTTATGAAACAACTGATGCCCCACAGTTTAGGACATCATATCGGATTAGAAACCCATGATTGTAATGAAGATATTGTCATCTTAGAACCCACTATGGTAATCACTCTGGAACCAGGACTGTATTTTCAAGACATTCAAAGCCCTCATATCAATCGGAAACAATGGAATCAATTCAAATCACTCGGAGGAATACGATTAGAAGATACTCTGTTGATAACACAACAAGGATACAAAAAACTAACCAAGTAAATTACTCTTCTTTAATAACCTCTACAATATCACCACCATAACTCAAATTGTATTTCTTACTATATTTTAATCGTTTCTTATGATAATCATCGTTTCGTAACGAACGATAGGTTTTCACCAAAAACCAGAACCATCTCTCAAATATCAATGATTTATATACAATCGCCGATTGATTGTTTATAAATAAGACTATATGAAACATCAAATATACGAGAGGTGTTCTCATATACATAAAAAAACACAATTGCTTATATTTTACATAGTTTCTTAGTAGGCCTAATGTCGGTGTGACAAAATACAACCACAACATATCTATAGTAAGACTCATATTTTTAAATATTAATAGAGAACTTGAATCACCTCAGATAGGTCTGTTGTATGATGCTTGCTGGAGAATTGTTTCATTAATTCTTTCCAAATCTGAGTAAGCGCATTCACATCCCCCATAGCTCGGTGAGCGTTTTCATTGGTGATGTTAAACAACCCACACATAGCCCACATCGCATATTTAGAACGATTAGGATACAGATATCGTGACAACAACAGAGAATCAATATATTGGATGTCTTTCATTATAGGATCAAATTCAGTATGTCCTTGATTAACCAAATAATCATAGGTTCGCTTGAAAAAGATATCATCAAAAGCACGCCCGTTGTGAGCAATCAGAGTCAAAGGACCGACAATACAACGCAAGCCCTTCAAATAATCAAAGAATTCAAGAAAGGCTAACAAAGGATCTTTTCCCTGCTTATACAACATCTTATTGGTGATTCCTGTAACTCGCTGATTCTCTTCGGATAACAGATTATCTGATAATGGCTTTACGAGTGTGGTATAGTGTGTATTTGTTTCCAAGCACACGCATCCAATTTCAGTGATATCATCGTGGTAGGGATTCAATCCCGAAGTCTCAAAATCATAAATGACAGTAGCCATAGTTACTCAGTAGATTATGCGTAATGCTTAAATCATTAGTAACAATCAAATTTAATACAATCTACCGAAGTCGTTGTTTTAATTTCTCATTCTCCGCCTCTAAGGACTCTATGCGAGCTTTCTGTTGAAGACAAATCTTCCGTAACTTAACCAGAGATGTTTCAGTATGCGGATCCATACCCGTAGGAATGTAATGATGACTCTGTTTCTGATCCTTTTTTGTAACGGTTTGAGAACCTCCTCCACCATACACCGAAAAGATAGTTGAACGATCCATTTATTATATAAACATAAAATTAAATCTTAAATCAAAAATGAGACAAGTCTTCCAAGCGTCTAGTGACCTCTTTGGAGGATATCAAACCATTGTAGATGTCAGATCAACACATACAATCCAAGATGTAACTAATTTATTTATACAAAGCTTACAAAAAACATTAGAGTATCATAAGTTTGACAGTCTTCTCAATAAACTGTCTGTCACACAGTTTCATATTCATGACGTAACTATAGAGGATATATGTAATGGTCGTTGTGAATGTGTATATGTATGCGACCATTGTTATCAAACGACTTAATTGGATAACCCGTTAATAGGAGAACTGGCTAATTGACCACCCTAATTCTGATAACCTTCCCACCCACTCCAAATACCTTGTTCGCATTCTTCAGCAGAACTATCATTGATATCAGTCCCGTATTGGAGGGTAAGTCCTCCGGATCCATCAAAAACCATACAAACACCCGTTTGAGAGGCCTGTTTACACATCTCCTCATTACTATACTCCTCATTACGATTGTTTTGATTACCTTCCCTCATAAAATTAGAAATAAGTTTTCCTCTTATGAAACATTGTCCTGAAGTCACACCAGTATACATATTGTATGTTCGTAACCCCGTATAATAATTATCTGTATTGTATTGACCACCCATAGGCCAATAGGGGACATTTACGGGTGGAATCCAACATTCACCATTCATATTATCTGAGGAGCCAGGTATACTACATTCGGCCAAGGTGCCACTATGGTCTAAATGTGCCCCATCTGGATAACTAGTATCGCCCTGTGGTTCTAAATAGTCTGCATCACATTGTGGTGGTTTTTCTACACCGTCGGGTAAATCACCATCATCTACACCGCATATACTACATATACCATTGTCTAGATATTGAGACGGACAATAATATTCACAACTATCCCCAAAATAATCATCGGCACAATCATCCACAGACTCATCCACAGACTCATCCACAGACTCATCCACAGACTCATCCACAGAACCACCTTCACAACCAAGCGCCGCTACCCTATCATCAAAAGCTTGATTTACAGCATCCGCATATCCATCCAAAGAATTAAAGTTTGTGTCCTCCAAGGATGCATTACGGAAAATATCAACTGTATCACAAGTCAAATTATTAAGCATACCGGCTATATTCGTTGATAAGTAGGTTTCGATTTGTTCTTGGTCAGAAGCTTGACCTGCATCAACCATACACACATCACCCGCAATACGTTGAATCTCATTGTCAGAGCAATTTAGGATGTTATAGACAGGAGCTATGCTATATCCATCGGCACATTGAAGTCTATCTTGAGATATATTTTGTTCATTGCCTCCCGGAGCCTCACCGACCCAAGAACCATTTACCGGAGGATTACACGGTGTCAGTAAACAATAGGGTGAATCTTGTATTGGAGTTCCGCTAGCACAACTGAATGTAGCGTCAGGATTGATTTCATAACCTTCATTACACGATATCATACTACTGCCAAAGTTGAGTTGATTGGCCAAGGGAGGATTTCCAGCGTCGCTCCAACTGAAAGAAGAACCCGGCTCAATCACACAAGGACACTCTATAGAGTCTCTCAAATTATTGAATTCTAATTGAATCCTTTCATCTATACCCGCTACATCCGGTTTAGATGAGCCCGTCAGCAGACTTTGTTCCATACTGTCGATAGTTTCACACGTAAGAACCACTTCATCTATATTACCGAGTATGCTATCTTGTATATATTGGTTTATAATCAATTGGTCGGTGGCTTGAATACAGATATCTTGGGGGGGATTTGCGAAATCACACGAAAAGGGTCCGCCCTCCGTATTGAATATATAACCATCCTCACATTGTATTTCATCTCGGGTTATATTTTGATGATTATTATACACAAACTCACCCGTCCAGCTACCGTTGGGAGGCGGTGTGCAAGGAGATAATTCACAATTCACCCCTAGATACCCCTCGTCACAAGAACAACTTCCCTCAGAACACGTTCCGTGATTACTACACGTGATACTTAGACAAGGGTCTGTGTATATTTGACAACTATCGCCACTGTAATTGGGATCACACATACAAATTCCACCTAAACAGCTACCGTGACCATTACAATCAATTCCGTCACAAGGATCATTCGCAATTTCACAGTATGTTCCAGAATACTCCGTTCCAAAACAATCACACGATAGGGTGCCTCCATCATTTTGACACGTTCCATTCGCACAATATCCTGTGCACGGATCAAATTCACAAGAATCACCGTAAAATCCATTGACACAACCACACGATAAACTCCCATTCGTATTAACACAAGAGCCTCCATTCTCACAAGTTAACGTATCGCATGGATCTATCTCACATTGGTCGCCTGTAAAGCCATTGATACATTGACAATAACGATTATCACCTCCCTTATTACATATACCCCCATTTTGACAATATCCATCGCATATATCGTGATCACAAGACGTCCCTGTAAAACCGGTTCCAAGACAATCACATTGAGGCGAACCACTTTCATTTAGAGAACACACTCCATCATTACTACAAAATCCATCACACGAGTCATTATAAACTTCACAGGTGTTTCCCGAGTAAAAATCAGCACACTCACAAACCGCTTGCTCATCCACTACAGAACACTGACCGGAGTTCTGACAGGGGTTTGGCTCACAGGGATTCATTTCACATTGATCACCTGAAAATCCAGTTCCCGTGCAATCACACGATAAACTACCACTTGCGTGACTGCAACTACCTCCATTCTGACAGTAGGTATCACATTGATCTACAGAACAATTAGCGCCTTCATATCCATCATAACAGTCACAGCTACCGTCGCTTGAATCGCACGTTCCTTGTCCATTACAAGGATCGGGCTCACAATTACAATCTAATGTTTGAAAGACAGAGTTGTAGAGATCATTAATATAATCTGAATATCTAGCTGTAATGGATCCGGTAGGGAGAAAGTCCCCTGGAATCGTAATTCCAATCTGTTCTTGTAATCGGTCTTGATATTGTGTTTCCAAATCACTTTTCACGGTTTCTACTGTGGCACAAGTAAGAGGTTCCGTTGGATGAAAGCTATCATAAATAGTTCTCAAAGAATCATCGTCACAGGTATCGCCTTGATACAGAGCCGGACAATTACATACCGGATCTAATCCTTGTAAATTACAGGCACCGTCATTCAGACAATAGGAATTACATGGATTCACTCTACAAATTGTATCTGCATTAGTTAATGAACCATCCTGACACGCGCGGTCCACAGTAGTGTCTAACATATAACCCGAATCACATACAACCTGATCAGGCTCAATTGTAAGAACCGAACCAACCGGTTGATATCCTGCGACCCACGCTCCGTTCAGAGGAGGACTACAAGGAGCAGGCTCAGGCTCAGGCTCATCCTCATCCCCATCCTCATCCTCAACCTCAGGCTCATCCCCAACCTCAGTCTCATCCCCAACCTCAGGCTCACCCTCAACCTCATCCTCAACCTCAACCTCATCCTCAACCTCAGGCTCAGGCTCAGGCTCAGGAGCTGGGGCAGGTGAAGGAGCTGGGGCAGGTGAAGGAGCAGATTCACCCCCTACTTGTTGAGATACTACCGATCCAGCCGCAATCACAACACTGGCCGTAGTATCATCACCCGAACTAACAATGTTCAATATGATTACCGCCAGTAAAATCAATATAAATACACCTAGTAAGGCAAGGATTTTAGGATTTTTCTGTATAAGACCAACTATGGATGAATCACCCTTAGAAACTGAGGGAGTAATTCCTGATGGAGTAATTCCTGATGGTGCCGGTATCGTGGATTTATTACCATCCATACTATATTACTTATCAACATAAAATGTTTGAGAACAACGCCTCGCCGCGTTATAAGGAGGTTTCACTTTACGACGTTTATATACGGAATTCATACAAATAGGATACGTTTTGGATTGATAATCTTTAGATTCTAAGGCTTTCAAACAACGACAATATTTAATATAAAGAGCATCATTCAATAGTTTCTTTTCATGACGAGTCATACGTTGTCGTTTCATCTTTTTGGAGACTAACCGTTTATAACGATCTTTAGAGATAGATAACTTCATAGATTTCTTACGTTTTCGTTTCAATGGCTTCCGAACGGTTTGTTTGGCTCTTTTACCCATCAATAGTTAAACTTAGATATTATAAACTGAATTGAAAATTTCTACATTTTAAAGGCCAAATATATTCTAATTGAAAGTATAAATGGTTCAAAATAATAAGTGGAATCTTTCTAAGGAACGTGGTCAAGCGTTAGCTCATAAGTATATCTTGGAGATATTATGTGATTCTCGCGATCAAACCATCACCTTATCCGAGCTTATTATTTTGCTAAACCAACGAACCAAACATATTAAAATAACTCATCACTCAAAAAAGAAATCGTTATCTGTATATTTGAAGTGTAATTACGGAAGTGTTATCCATTTTTTAGACAATTTCACGATGTATGGTATCATCAAAAAACAATCGGATATCTATGTTAAATTATTTGATAAGTATATTGTGTATAGTAAAGAGAACCAACCCATCTTTCAAAAGAATGAAGGATGGACCTTTATAGATGATGAGGAATTTGAACTAATTTAAAATATATAATGATAGTATATGATTCAATTAAATGAAAATTTAAAAGTAGCGATTATCGTATTGTTACTAGCTTCCTATGTGATTTACGAACAAAAACCTGACCTTATGTTTAAGGAAGATGGCTCATTCAAATCGTTTGGTGTTCGGCACAACGAAACACCCTTCCCGTTCTTTATAGTTATCACAATACTAGGCTTCACTGTATATTATGGATTGTTACTCAAAGGTGGAAATTACATCTGATTAAGTCTATTTAATGATATCTTTTTTTAACCTTATAGTAATGCTAAAACCGAAGCTAACTAATTTTGCTGACTTTGTTGAGAAACCCAAGCCAGTGATTGTAAAATCTCCATTTGAAAAACATCAGGAATATACTTTTTATCTAAATATGATGTTCCTTATGTTGATTTGTTTAGGATGTAGTTTATTATATCTTAGATACAAACACAAAGAAGCCCGAAAACAGGAAACAAAAGAAACACTGCTTAACTTTGACAAGTATATCAATGAATTCATTATCAATGAAGTGATTGAAAATCAGTGAATTCATAGTTAATGAAGTGATTGAAACTCAAAAATAAAATATGTCATTTAATTATATGACAATCACCAAAGAACAATTACAAAAATTTCATCGTGAGAGAATCAATCATAAAAAAGAACAAAATTTATTACTCGCCAAGATACGAAAAGAAACGGACCCAGATACAAAGAAAACACGACTCAAAGAATACATTCAAATCAATCAACAAGCTTTACGAGAATATCAAGAAATCATTGCACAAAGCTAAGGAGGTGGTATCGGTTTCATAGGGACGCCCTTACCTGTAAATTCTCTATATCTAACACCCAACGAACTATAGAAATCACTTATATCTTTAATAATTAAATCTTTGATTACTAGGGCAAAACTAATGACAAACAACAAATGCAAAAACAAGATGGTATTTTTGATTTGTTGATTTTTGGCCGTGGTTTCGGCTTCTACTCTCTGAGCGGTTTCTCGTTGAAGTCTATTTCGGTTAATTTCTACAACGTGAGATTGTATATATTGACTATTTTGATCTCTTCTTTGTAAAAAGGCTTGCATATCGGGACTCATGGGTTCTCCTTCCGACCCACCTTCCCGATTGTAAAAATAATCCTCCATATCAATGGCATTATTGATATCTAATAAATTATCATTCCCTCGTTTAATATAGGGTGACGCTGTTGTTTCACCTCGTCGGTAAATCTTATTTCCACTGTCACTCCTACAATAGCCTCCTTGAGTTGTGGGAACACATTCTGCATCGTCTACATCGGGACAACACTGAGCTCCGTCTTCTGATGAGCACGGAAAGCCATTCCAATCATACGATACCGAACCATTCTCTCGTCTAGATTTAAAACAACGTCTCACAAATTCAGGTGGAGTTGTATCTGTTTCACGATAATGAACACCCGGCTGTATGCCACCGCAACAATTCATATTAGTGATGCCTTCAACCGAAATCCCAAATTGTTGGATACAAAGATATCCCAGTATTACCAAAATACCGATATTCATATAAAACAACTTACGTTTGGTAGATTCCCTTAGTTTCGGAAACTTCATATTACATTAGAGTATATAAAAAAACAACTTAAATAATTTGTCTTATCTTCTTAGTAATATGATTACTCTGTCAGACCTAGCCACCGTAGCCTTTACCTTTGTATTTTCGGCTTTCTTTGAAAATGCTCTCCACAAAGCAAGTCACTATCCCTCTTCCGGTAGATTGTATCGGTGGCACAAAATTCATCACAAAGATTATCCTGCAAAACGAGTGGAAAGTGATACCTACATAGATTCATCCAATCGGTTGGACAATGGATATGCCCGCTATATCCTGGGAACTCAATTTTGTTTGGGGTTGATATTACCCACACGAACCTTTCTCATTTTTTGGATTCAATCATCCTCCTACGCTTTATTTCTTGAACATATGCATCAACAATTCCATCTCAAACAATCACCCTGGTTACAATACAAGTGGTTTAGACGATTAAAAAAAGATCACTTACGACATCACGTCAAACTCCGAACCAATTATAGCTTTTTCTTGCCTCTCGTGGATAAATTACAAAACACCTATGAAACAGTGGGTCCAACGGATTAGTTTAATCATCAAATAAAATATATATCCTACTATAAATATGGGAACAACTGTAAAAGCTCCTAAAAATACCGGTGGAACAACGTATACAGCTGGAAACGGATTAGATTTATCGGGAACCGAATTTACGACTGATATTAAATCTAATGGAGGATTAGTCATAGAATCAACTGAATTGGCCGTTGATTTAGGAGCTAGTTCAATTACAGGAACATTAGCCGTTGGGGACGGAGGAACGGGAGCTACCACATTAACGGATGGAGGAATCTTACTAGGAAGTGGAACGGGTGCGATCACAGCCATGTCGGTATTGGCGAATGGTGAAATGATTGTGGGAGATGGAACAACCGATCCCGTTGCGGAGAGTGGCGCGACCCTTAGAACATCCATTGGTGTGGGAACAACTGATGATGTTCAGTTTAAGAGTTTAGGAGTGGGAACAACTGCCACAGGAACTACAGGTGAAATCAGAGCAATCAATGATATCACAGCCTTTTATTCATCTGACAAAAGACTCAAAGATAACATTACTCCAATAACAGAACCTCTATCCAAACTATCCCAATTAGGTGGATACACCTTTGATTGGATTCCCAAAGAAGGTATTCATTCCCACGAAGGTAGAGATGTAGGAGTCATTGCGCAAGAAGTTGAAGAAGTCTTACCCGAAGTAACGACTACTAGGGACAATGGATACAAAGCCGTCAAATATGAAAAAATTGTTCCGTTACTCATTGAATGTATCAAAGCTCAACAATCTCAAATTGATGAATTAAAAGTTTGCTTGTCCAAATTAAAATAAATGAAATAGTAAATGTCTGCTCAAGTTCCAGTCCCTGTAACCTTTTCGGGATTACGAACTGCCTGCCGTAATGGAGGACAGGGTGATGTCGGTTCAACCAATATTAGTTTAAGTGATTTTTATGGTAAAAATTTCACAGACGGAACTCGTGTAGTTACAAGTGGCACTATTAGTATTTTGGCACAGTTTATTGACAGTGGAAGTGGTCCGAAAACCTTTGGATCCGGTGGGGGTCGCGGGGGTCGTTCCGATAGAAGACTCAAACACAACCTAGTCTTTATCAAAAACTCACCTTCAGGTATTCCTATTTATGAATTTAATTTCAAACCCAAATATTCTCATCTAGTAAATGATACAAACCTATACACTATTGATATATCTGCGCGATATCGTGGTGTCTTAGCCCAAGATTTACTTGAGTTAGGATATCAAGATTCAGTATTTATCCAAGATGACTACTATTGTGTGAAGTATGATGAAATTGATGTAGATTTTGTTGAAGTTTAATTACATCTTTTTTAATATGTCTTATTTTAAATGAATCTTTGTTATATCAAAGACGAACATAATAAAGATATCTTAATTAATAAGACGGACAATGAACAAGTGATGATGGAATGGGAAAAGCCTTATATGGAAGCGTGTATAAAAGCCTTAGAACCCAAAGGAGATGTCTTAGAAATTGGATTTGGTTTAGGTTACTCAGCCCGAGCTCTCTGTAGTTATCCCATCCAATCCTATACTGTCATAGAATGTGAGCCCGTTGTATGGGATAAAGTATATGAATTTCAAAAAGAATACCCCCATATACAAATAAATTTAGTCAAAGGGCGATGGCAAGACACGTTACCCACCTTACCCACCTTTGATACCATCTTTTTTGATGATTTCCCCTACAAAGAATATCTAGAATTAGACAACTATCCCAAAGAAGACCGCGTAAGACGATTTGTTCTCACGTGTCTTGAGAATCATATGAATTTGGGATGTAAGTTAAGTTATTATTCAGTATGGCCTCAGAATCACGATTCATATGATTGTGTAGACGGTAGTGTAACCGACTTTGAAATACAAATACCCGAAAATTGTAATTATATCCCTTATAAAAAAGTGTATATTCCTGTAATAACAAAGATATCGGAACCCAGTGAAACCGATAAACACCAATTATCTCTTACTAAGACTGTCTTTTAAGATAGTCACTTCAAATTCCAATACCATTTCTAATTCTACTTGTTCATTATTTTGATCTAATAAAATAATCGTAAATTCGTTTAATACAATCGGAGTAAAATAATTCTTTTCGGTGCTAATCGGCTCATTGGTAAAATAATTCACGATATCATTGTTAAGAAACACTCTGTCTATAATAGCTACACCATGTTCGTTTAATTTACAAGCCATATGGGGGATCTTAGATATATACAAATCCACAAAATGAGTGTGAGTTGTATTGTTTAAGCCGACCGCCCGAACCAATTCAAATCCAATGACATTCTTGATATCATTGGTTCGGCTGTCTAAATTCACTGTATTTTTAAAAGTGGTTAAGGTGTATTTTAGTATTTGAACCGCATCTGCAATAGTCTCAATATTGGATGTTAGAGGTATCTCTATACGGAAGCTATCTATGATAACGACTAAGGATTCACTTGTCGCTCCTGTAAAATCGTGTGCCGTAAATCCCGTGGTTCCAGTTAAGACACCCCCAACCGAAGTTTGACCGCTCGTGAAACCAAAACAATTTAGAGCGTGGCTGTGTGAATCAGAACTGATTTCTATCGTTCCTGAATCCCTATGAGTAATCGTAATATTGGTTCCATCATCGGTAATAGTCATATTTAAATGATGAGTCTTACAAAATATTCTACGATGTTCTAATGATTTTGTAAATAGTTCATTCCGTAATTGTAAATAGGTGTCTTGTCTGGATTGATCTAAAAATCGTTTCCCCTCAAAAGAATCGTCAAAATCATATTTTACCCCTATATTGTGAGTCTGAGGTAAATCTCCACTTGAATCGGAAGAATACGGATCATCTTCCGAATCTGTGCTAGGTAAAAAAGGAGAGGCTTGCATTTATACTAAGAGGTTATCTTTTTTTAAGCTCAAATTAAACAATATTCTAAATCTCGGAGAGTGTTAATCAAATAACAGGGTTCGGCCGTATGAAGCGTTTGACGACATTGGAGTAATCGTTGTTTGAGACGCTCTCGCTTCTCTTCATAATCCAACTCACCCTCAACCCCCTCACAATCAAAAACCGATTTCTCTTGTAAAGAATACACTCCCATATTAATGGACCAACGAGCTACTCCTACCGCAATACACTCGGCATTGTGACCTTCCTCAATACCGACACACGTATCATCAACTTTTAAGATCTGTTTCGGATCAGTAAGACCCATACGTCTCATATTTTCTTGAATCATCTGAGGATCGGGTCTCCCCACAAAATCCAAGCACGTTGACGAAACAGCTGAGTCGGGTGAAATACCGTGTGTTTCCAATAAATCTAAACACAAGTCCATTTGTTCCCGATTAAAACCTGTGGTAATGCCTATCTTGATGTCTCTGTCACGGAGAATCTTTAGGGCACCTACAGTTTCCGGAATAATCTTTAGCTTGGTGTGTAAATACTCATTTTGAATCGCACAAAAATTATCATAAATATCTCGTAAATCTATATTTGTATGAGGTCGTTGATGAACTTTCATAAATTGATGACGAAAGGTTTCCTCATACGACAAATGAGTGATATGATCAAATTTATTCATACCCATATCTTTAGCGATCAATGTATCGGCTAACCGAATGTTATGACATTGAAAGGCCTTACGCAAATTCAACAGAGGAGACAAGGAATACTTATCAACTAAGGTTCCACCCAAATCAAAAATAACTCCCCGAATCATATCTATAGTCTGTATATCACAGCTATGTTTAAGTTGATTTTGGAGTAAAATCACGAGCTTCCCATCGTTCCGCGATAGGTATCGGACGATGAATCACATGAAATATCAAACCCAGATTATTCACAGGAATCTTTTTAGGAACAAAGACGTGCATAAACTGGCTCATCATAAAATACATTCTACAATAACAAACTAAGATAACTTTAAATTTTATTAATACATCGCTTAATTTCTTGAACATCGTCTTTGATCGCGGCAACATCGTGAGTCAATGTTTTCAAATCACTCTTGATTTCACACACATTCTTGTCTGTGTAATCGACTTTCTTTTCTTGGGCTTCAACCTTCCCAAAGATAAAATCAAGTTTCTCGGCATGTTTTCCCGTTTGAAAAATAATTCCACCGATAGATAACGTGGCTCCGATAAAAGGAACAAATTGTTGAGGATTCATAGACTACTCCTACTTAATTTACCATAGATATTAATTTACTAAATTTGATTTTCTAGTGTATATCCTACGGTATCCAAACCTAATTATGAGCTTACTAATCGTTGAATCCCCGGCCAAAGCACGCAAAATCCAAACCTTTCTCAAAAATCAAGACATCCAAGTAGTATCTTCCTTTGGTCACATCAACAACTTAGATACCGCCAAATTAGATGAAATGATACACAACAATTTCACACCGATTTACAAAAATTCCAAAGACAAATCCAAAGTAATCAAAGAATTGAAAACGAAGGGCAAAGGAAAACACATCATCTTGGCTGCGGATGATGATCGGGAAGGTGATGCGATTGCCTGGCACTGTGGAAACTTATTCAAAGTGGATTTCTCACAATGTAACCGAATCACATTCAACGAAATATCCAAAACCGCGATTCAACGAGCTCTTGACAACAAACATCAAATCAATATGAACTCAGTTGAATCTCAACGATGTCGTCAATTATTAGATTTAATGATTGGATTTAAATTGTCGCCTCTGTTATGGCGTCACATACAAACGTCTCAAAAAGGATTATCGGCGGGTAGAGTTCAAAGCACGCTGTTACGAATGCTACAAGACCACGAAACCACGATCAAACAATATGAACCAGAGTATTCCTATGATTTCAAAGGGACTCTGCGAGATGTCACTGATCCAGAACGAGTCTTGGAATGTGAGTTTCATATCTCAGATGAATGGTATGAGTCCGACTTTGAACCCAAAACCACACTCACTCACTTTCAACCCAATCGCCTCTTTCAAGTAACCGAACGTAAAGAATCTCAAGAGAAACGCTCTCCACCTCAACCCTTTATCACCTCCACTCTTCAACAAAGCGCTCAAAATGAATTAGGCTTTCCCATTAAAATGACTATGAATATCGCTCAAAAGTTATATGAAAATGGTAAAATTACCTATATGAGAACCGATAGCACCTACATTGCTCCCGAGTTTAAACATTCTTTGAAACAGTATGTAACTGATGAATTTGGATCTGAGTATTATCGTTCTCCGAAACAAGTCAAGATAAAGGGAGCCCAAGAAGCTCACGAATGTATTCGCCCGACTAAACTAGACACCGAACTATCCGATTCGTATGAAGCATGTGATAAAAAGCTATACAACTTGATCAAAAAGAGAACCGTTACCTCTCATATGAAGCCTGCGGTCTTTGGTGTCGCCAAAGTAAATTTGTCAAATGAAGAAACTCGGTCAATAGGTTACTATCAAGGAAAGGTGAAATGGTTGTCGTTTGAAGGATTCTTGAAATACTCAGGTCAAACCGCCGAAACAAAGATATCGTTAGATGACATCCAACAATGTGAGTTGCTGGATACGGAAATTATTGAAAGCGAATCCAATCCTCCTCAATACTACAATGAATCCACAATCGTCAAAAAGCTGGAATCGTCGGGTGTGGGTCGGCCATCCACCTACGCCTCCATCGTATCCACTCTGTATAGCCGAAATTACACGGTAGTCAAAGACATTGAGGGCAAACCGAAAAGCGAACCCTATTACAAATTAAACTCATCCAACAAAATCGTCCAAGGAGTTCATACATCCACAACAAGCAAACAAAAGAAACGCATTGTTCTGACCGATTTGGGAGAAACCGTCTTGTCTTACCTACTCACTCACTTTTCCAATATGATTTGTATTGGATTCACAGCTCAGGTTGAACGTGACTTGGATTTAATTAGTGAAGGAACCACCGATTTCCACACAATTATCAAAAAAGTCTATGATAGCTTTAATCCTATCATTCAATCACAAATGAAACAACGCGTTATCAAGAAAGACTCTCATTACATAGGTGACTATGAAATTAAAACCGGAAAATATGGTCCTTACGTAATTCACGAATCAAAAGCTCACGGCATTACCAATTATCTCAAATACAAACAACAAAAACTAGAGGATTTAACTGAATCAGATATCCTACAAATCATTGAGTATCCCAAAACACTGGGACAACACAAAGGACATGATGTCATACTTCAATTAGGCCCGTATGGAGTCTATATGAAATACAATAACAAAAATTACAGAATCGATACATCAAAACATCACTCACTTTCAACGGTTTCTTCACTACTGCCTTGAGTGTATTTGACATAGTAAGTAACCGCGATAACCCACAACACAAAGAGTAGATTTAATTTGGTAGTTAAAGATATCTTATAATAAGCTAAAATCGTTTCAATTAAGCTCCACGATAAAAACCATACAAAGAACGTAGTGTATAATGGATGTAAGGTAGCGTAAATAGAGTTCATATATTTTACATAGGTTTTTTACATAGGTTTTTTTACATAGGTTTTTTTACATAGGTTTTTTTACATAGGTTTATTTTTCTTCTTTTGGGTATATTTCTTAGATTTCTTACCCTTCTTACCTTTCTTACCCTTAGTAGATTTCTTACCTTTCTTACCCTTCTTACCCTTCTTACCCTTAGTAGATTTCTTAGTCTTCTTACCTAAATTAGCTCTGCGTTTCTTTGATGGTCTTCCAAACACATCTCCAACATCGCCAACATCATCAAAATCCCCTATAACAGGTAACCGACTCGTGCGCATAGCGTCAATAGCGTCAATAGCGTCAATAGCGTCAATAGCGTCAATAGCGTCAATGGGACGAGATTTCATTGTAGGTTTTTTAACTACGTATTCTAACGGAACCTGCATAGCACCCATCTTATCACGCATCATACCCTTTGCAAGTTTTTCGGCTACTTGATTCGCTACATACTGACGATCTTGGGATAACGCTTTTTCGGGGGAATAACCTAGTCCTTCAAATAAAGTTTGAGCTTCCGGTAATCCACGTGCGGTATCTTTTATGAAAACACCTTCTTCACTTCGTTGCATAAGTTATACTTTACCGTAGATAATTATCAAGCCGAACTCCCATCACACACACACTCCGTAAACAATTGATCGTGAGTAGCATAGCCCAAACCAAACGAAAGGAAACCCACCACTAAACACGATACGATTACGGTGCATAATCTATAATTATGAAGTATGATAGGTCTCGTATCGGTCAATAAATTTTCATATACCGATAAATCTAGATTTCCCTGACCTAGATTTCCTTGACCTAGATTTCCCTGACCTAGATTTCCCTGAGTTTGTCGTAACATTTATTCAGTCTAGTATTTAAAATTTTAAATAGCTT
>Ga0187217_1000483_pt1 | contig 16686 bp, 9 predicted proteins | sample 15SPOviralmetaG_FD_130165 | JGI IMG/M metagenome (GOLD analysis project Ga0187217, IMG submission 130165) | Marine viral communities from the oligotrophic San Pedro Time Series (SPOT) site, San Pedro Channel, CA, USA - 15 SPOT_SRF_2010-09-15... | ecosystem: Environmental > Aquatic > Marine >... | reverse complement strand
TCTGTTTTCCTAAATTACTACCTGTTGGTGTGTCCATATTACCATCTTGAATTAAATTTATTTGTTCTATTATGTTATCATAAATATTTGAATCCATACCCTCAATTTCATCTCGTATTTCTTGTTCATTCGAAAACAAATCAAGACCATAAATACCATCTAATTGTGCATCACTGTTATTATTGTGTCTAAATAGATCCGAAGCCATCCAACGAACACGATCATAGGATACAGTAGCTGTATTAAGACCTGTCACACAACTATTAAAATCTTGACAAGATCCAAATGCTGCATTCACAGTAACAACTGCTACATTTGAAAAATGTCTAACTGACCAGTTATCAGCGCACGATTTAAACAAAACATCCTCTGCAATTTCATTATCAACATCGAAACCATCTGTTTTGAATCTAATCCAACCACTGATATCACTAACAGATACCTTCATTACCGCAGTTGAATTTGCTGTCAATGTATTCAATGGATCACCACCATCGAATTGTGCTGGAATAGACTGTTCTAAATCTGTACTAAATGCGGCTATGTCAAATGTTATTGTCATGTTTATACATATATGTAACAAAAATATTTATCTAAATTATATATAATTATAGATAAATTTTATATAATTTTACAATGAATATATAAAATTATTCCAACACGTTAAAATATAATGACATTGTTTACATACAATTTTACTCATTTTTATTATACATATAAAACAAGTGAAAATCTCGAAAATTTAAAAAGATATAATCTCGACAACCTTAATATTTTGAGATTTGACATCACAGAAAAAACTATTCTTAATTACAGATTAGAACAACACAAAAATATTAATGAAAATATAGAATTCTCTAAAAACTACTATCGTGAACCAAACGCAGCACTAAAAAATATCGGATTTATCTCTCGTGATTTTCACGAAAAACGTCCCAGTGGACAACTCACCATAAAATTTTTCAAACTTATAAAAGAGTTGTTCCCACAAATTAATATTCATTTTTTCATGTATATCTCCAATCCAATAAGTGATCTCTTCAAAAATCTCGCAAATGTTTATCTCTGTGAAAATAATGAATTATTAAAAGAACGTATTGCTTTAAACAAAATCGACATCTTAATTGATATGCAAGGTCACATGCACGACAATTTCAATGAAATTTTTTCTATTAAACATGCTCCTTTGCAAATACATTGGTTAGGTTATCCAGGTACTTCTGGTATTAAAAGTATTGACTACTTAATTGCTGACAAAATTATTGTTCCTGAAGAATCACAACAATTTTACTCTGAAAAACTAGCATATTTACCTAATTGTTATCAATGCAATAATGATGATCTACTTATTACTGAATCTAATTTAAAACGCGCTGACTTTAAAATACCAGAAAATGCATTTGTCTTTTGTCATTTTAATCACGAATATAAACTCGATCGCGCTACATGGTATGTTTGGATGAAAATATTAAGTAAAGTACCTAATAGTGTTTTAATGCTCACTACCTTTAATGCATACTTTATAAAGGTACTGCTACATGACGCAAATATCAATAATATTGACAAATCGCGCATCATATGGGTTCCGTACGAAAGAGATAGAGAAAAACATTTTAATCGCATTAATCTCTGTGATCTTGGATTAGACACATACAGATTAAACGGACATACATCATCATCTGATTTAGTTGCTTCCGGTGTCCCTTTTATAACTTATTCATCAGATACTTATCATAATCGTGTCGGCAAAAGCATTCTAAACTCTATTGATTTAAATGAACTCGTATGTGATTCTTTTGATGATTATATTAATAAAGCAATTTACATCGCTTCAAATAAATCTTATTACAAGGAAATAAAGGATAAAGTTATCAATAATCGAACTAAAACATTTTTCAACACAAAGTTATATGTTAACAACTTTATTCAGTTACTTCAAAACTTATGGGACAATAAACACCGTGATCGTAAAGAAATAGAATCAAGAAATATAACATCTATTACCACTAGCAACAACTCTCTGGACAAACTCAACAAAGATTATACATTACCCAAATTAATGCTTGTTTATACGTTTTCATGTAATAAAACATTCAAGTTATACATCAAAACCCTCTTTAACTATTTATATAATCAATATTATTTGAATGCTGAACTTATTATTCTCATTGATGAAGCAACTATTAGTTCAGTAAACATCAATTTCCTTGAGACCTCAAAAATTTTCAATAAAATCAAAATTTTTGAAACTAAACAATTTTATAATACTCTTTCGTGCAATAAAGAAGATATCCAAAAAAATAAGCATTGTATCTACATAGAAAACGAAAATATCATTGATATTTGCAAAAATATCTTTTATGTTCAACAATATTATGAAAATACATTTACCGAATCATCCCAATCAAACGAAACATTTTTTCAAAAATTATCAACTGTCAAAGAAATCAATACAGAGGAATTACTTATAAAAAAAATGAAACAACTATCTCAGTTATCGTTCGATACTAACTATATTCGAGAACTCCCCCATATTTACTGGATTAACCTCGAAAGAAGTCCTGAGAGAAAAGATAATATGTTAAAATTATTCAAAGATTATTCGCTTGAGAATACCCGCATTCCTGCATATGATTTTGCCGATTTTGATTCCTTTTGTTTAAACACTGATTTTCAGGAAGAAATTACAAATTCTATTGATAATATTATTAATAACAAAAAAAAATGCTTTGAAAATACATTTAAATCTCAAATTGATGATGTCAAAATTAAAATGCTCAAAACCACAATGTTCAAAAAATTTGATGAAATCAAAAAAAAAGGTGAAATACAAATTAATTTAAAAAAAAAACAAATTTCATGTCTTCTAAGTCATATCAAAGCAGTAAAAGAATTTTTAAAATCAAAAAGAGATATTTGTATTATCGCAGAAGACGATTTGTCATTTGAATACTGCAAATTCTGGGATAAATCATTTAATAATTATATCACTGACTTACCCGCTGATTGGGAATGTCTTCAATTAGTGCAAACCATTCCTATTCACCAAATTCAGAACTCCCAATTCCTTATCGATCGACTCAAAATATTATCACAAAAAACTAATTTTTCATGGAGCACTGTCGCTTATATGATTAATCGTAAGGGTGCTGAAAAACTACTTGCATCTATTGATGAAGACAACGGAAAATACTTATTCTTTGACCACAAAACCGCTATTGCTGATGTATTTATTTACAAAAAAATTATTAGTTATTCCATTCCTCTTTTCACTTATAACGACGAAGAAAGTATTATTGACTCTGATGCGCTACATGAATCCCACATAACAAACTCAAAAGATATTATTACCAATTTATGGTTATCACAATTTGAAAAATAATTTTTACAACAATCTATTTGTAATAATAAATAATTTTATTTGATATTATTTATTATTATTTATAAATTACTACCAGTGTTGTTATTTTACTAATTATCACACTTTTTAATTATAATTGAATTCAAAATCGTCTTGGCCAAATACTGATTGTAATGCCTGTTCGATCGAACCGAACTTTGTCTGTGCTGCAATTGGAAATCCTGGTTCATCTACGATGTGAGCATCAATATCACTGTCACCGGTCAGTGAACCAAATGGTCGCAACTGCTCAACTGCAATACCCTGTCCAAGTGCGGTACTAGTAGATGCGAATGATCGTTTGTAAAAAGAGTACAACACTTCGAATATCAAGTCTCTATCCGATTCGCTATTGCAAATGGCATCCCGGACATCACGCGTTGCGCCATCATCATTGATGGCATGGTCAAGTGATAAATCTGTATATTTTTTATTTACCAATTTCATATAATTCAATACGTCTGTATTCAATTGTGAAGGTGACACTTGTTGTTGTATTGTGCTCAAATATTCAACAACCATATGCAACGCCAACTTGTTAATTGTCGGTTTGTTGTACATTCTTCCGTCTGCACCTTCCATATTAATAAGATTACTCAACAAAACATTACCACCACATATTCCAAGATTAACATTGACATTATCATTTTCTGCGAAACCAATACTTGCATCACTTTTTTCTAACAAGTATAAATGTTCTTGGTTCTCGTCTTGTGATCCTGCTACGGAGGAGGTTGGCACCCACTCGGCACTTGTGATTGCTTGCAAAGCGCCGAAAATACGGTCAAATAGAAGAGTTGCCCCCGAACCGGAATAATCAGAATCATTCCAATTCTTACTATTAGCAGAGTTGCCACTAGGGGGATACATGTCCTTTAGTGAAGTAAGAGAACTAGGATTTAATGATGAACCACTTTGATCAAGCAAAGACGGATCTAAATTCGCAATGTCAACATTTTCTAATGGAGAATTTGTAGTTTTAAATAATCGTCTAATTATTCTTCGCGCGTCTTCTCGTTTCACTTCTTCATAATCTGATAATACAAGATTTGGAGGCACACCTTTCTTTGAAACAGCGTTCAAATTATTTACTAAATCTAAATCATCAAAATATTTTCTTGTGAAAAATGTCAAAGACATCAATATGTCTTTGATGCGGTTAATTGATGTGCTTCTTGTAGCAGCATCTAACGCAGACCCACTCTGGAAATAATAATGAGAATTTGCTAACAAACTCAAAGCGTCATCTATATCTTCAATATCACCTGAAATTGTCAAATCATCAATATCACCACTTGTACTATTTATATTCAAAAACTTCATAACATTACTTTGTATTCCTCGTTTATCGTTTCTGATAACCTCTTGTAATGTTGTATAGAATAAACCTGAGGCATCCGCAGTTGCAGCTTCGTCTGGACCTGTTAATCCTAGCAAGTTACGATAAGCATATCTAATCAATTCATCTTGTTGATCTTCGTCATCAAGTATATTTTCAGTTAGTGAATTTGCTACAACAAAAAGTGAACTCTGGAAAATATCCAACAATGTAGGTTGTTCGCTACCACCCTTATTGCGAGCATCGCTAACAACCCGCAAAATTATTTCAGAAATTGGTCTATTTAATATAGTATTACCCACATTTTGAACATTCAATTTAACAAATTGCGGTATACCCTCATCATCAATATTTATAGATGTATCGTCACCCGCTGGATAACCTTCATCTAAACGCTGAAGATGTCTCGCAAACATTGCAAGATCTTCTGACGTAAGATTGAAAACTCTATTATATTCAGTTGCAAAAATTGCGTTGATAATTGTTATCAAATCAAATGTACCATTGAAATAATTTTTCAAAATATTATTACCAACACTACTTGCGTTATATTTTGTAACTTCTATGTTTGTTATATTTTGCATCAACTGATTAGAATTTACTGATGACGCATTACCCACCGTCACGTCAATCGTCTCTTCAAAATCAGGGGCTGATCCTCCCGTACCGAATGTCTGAACTGTAGGACCAGTTAATAAATTATTCACAAACTCAAGACTAATTTCATTGTTAATTGGTCTTTCCAATCCAGCTAATTTGAATCGAATATCAGACATAGTCTCTTCAAATGTATTATCAGACCAATTTCGTACATTACGTGTTATTATTCCTGGTCTCATAAAAGAACGAAGTACAGTAATCTGTTTTTGCAATGCACTTAATGGATACTGTTTTGTATATTCACTAATATTCAGTTCAGTCAACATTTCCACATTCGCAAAGAAAGCGTCGTCACTTTCTCCAAGTGCCTGTCTATTTCTTGGTGCGAAAAACAAATATACCACAAATTCATCAAAAGTATCAACATTAATATTATATGTCTCTCTCTCGTTGCCCGCACCTTCGGTGCCTGCTCGAAGTTGGTTTCCTACAAACTCACCATCTGAAGTGTAAAGATTATACGCACTATTTGGTTCCAAATACATTTTATAATTTGCATAAAGTTGCAACAATTGAAGTGGGAATGGAAGCTCAATAAATGATGTATTTCTGAATTGTGGATACCAACCTCCAGTAATATCTCGTGTATTCAAACCCAACATTACATATTCAATCATTGTACCAGCGACCCCCGAATTTACACTATTCACTCCAGTATCATCTGTTGTGAAGAAATTCAATATTGTTTCACCAGAATTAGCCTCGGAATATAAAAGCGAATTTTCACTATAGATCTCTTTATTCAAGAGAGAAATCGCATGAAGGATCTGTGTGGAGGTGGTGGGGGTGCCACCGATCGCGTTTATAACCTCGTTCCACAACAAACCGTAGGCGCCTTGCGCGAGGTCCTCACTGTAACCCGTGGTTCTTGTAGGAAAGAAATCAGCAATGGTCGTGCCCGATCCCGCTCCTACAATGTTCTTAGCGTGATGTGCTATGTTGTCCGTGGTACCCGCCCTCAAATTATACCAAGTACTTGGTCCGGTGTCATCTTGCCATCCATTTTCTCCTGCGTACAATGTACTGAGGTATGTAAAAAGATTCTGATTTATCCAAAAGTCTGTGGTACCTGGAGTGGTCTCCGATCCCCACAAATCATTGATTAGTGTTTTCATTTGATTCAAGAACTGAACACTACCAATATCTCCAACATATTTAGAGAATACGTGCTCACCATTAAACGATTCATCATCCTTGGTAAATCGCACAAGCATCTTCAAGAAATACATGTGATTAAGCCACATTTCAAACTTTTCCGCTTCGTTCATAGCGTCATTGTAATTAAAATAGGCATCGAATGCCTCTAATCCCACAACATCCACATCACCAATCGTTTCGCCATCAGCAACTTCACTGTAATTCAAACCAACAATACGCGCATTGTCTTCACCTGAAAATTCCGCATCGCCGGCGGAGTCCTCAACTCTGTAAACATCGCGCACAATTGTATCACGCAACACAGGCAAATAATTAATAAATCGCACAAGACTTCCAGAATTAGGTGCTGTCACATCCAAATCTTCTACCTGATATGGTAAAAATTCTCGATAAATGCTAAGCAATTCTAACTTTTTCACCGGAGTTAATTCAGTAACTCCTCCTAAACTTTCATCACCACTGTGCTTGATATTATCAAGGATAACCGACTGAAATGTTGGCCACATCAAAAGTGAACCATTATTTGTGGCTTGCCCATTTGCATTCAAGATATCCCTGACCATTTGGGCGATGCTCGTGCGCCATGAATTATCATATCCTGTTTGTGTATTTATGTTGTTATGTAACCGCTGATACGTTAGGTCGTCATCTATTGATATATCAGTACTAAGATCGATCAAAAGAGTTTCATCATTGTCTAATGCACCATCACTTACACTAGTAATAGCGTCTTCCAAAATGCTAGTCGCAACCTCAATCGCGTGTCGAATTTTAGACTGATCCTGGGTTATCTCTGTGTTGGAAATCTGGTAGGTCGATGTTTCGGAGCCTTGAAAATATTTGAAAACTGCGCCTAAATTCCCACTAATCGGTATCCCAGGTCTGGATCGGAAATAATCGTATACCATATTCAATGCAAACTTTGGTTTTTCTGTAGTTATATATGCTTGTGTTCCAGTCGTCATCATAGTATAAACATCAAGCAAATTATCAGGAGTAATCATATTTGATACAGCCAACAGTGCCTCATACCCAACTTGCGTTGGTGCATTTACTGATAATAAATCCCAACCGTACAATATTTGTGTACTTGCCTTTATTCTTTTATTTTCATCCATTTGAAGTTTATCATAAGTACCACCACCTTCTAAAGAAAGAAGGGGGTCCAAATCACTAGTCACGCTTACAGTATTCTGCATAAATTTTTCTATAAAACCCGTTACAGAAATTGGATCGCCCGCCGGCACCGACCCGGTATATAATCTGATCATAATCATAATATAGTACGAAAAGTTACCGGAATCAGGTGCAAAATTTGGATGATCGATAATTGTTTCATCATCAAATGCTCCCGTTACATCTATTGGTATAGTTTCTTCAGTAGTATTAATCAAAAACTCTATATTGACATTATGAAACTGCAATGAATTTGGTGGTCCATGAGCAGGATCGCTAGCTTCAATATCAAATACATTATACAATGAATACATAAGGTTTAAAATGGTTGTTTGCGGTGTACTAATATTTGATATAGCCTTCACCAAAAACTGATTGTAGATTTCATTGACTTCAGCGTAAAATGTACCAGCAAAAATCGCCTTCATAATATAACTCAAAGTAAATTGATTTACAGTAGGAGCACCCTGCCATTCTGAAAACACAAAACGATTAGCATTTGTCAAAATTATCGCCGATTTATCTAATGCGTCTAAATCAAAACCATTAATTTGACCATTATTAAAACCAAGTGCCAATTTCATCCGTAATTCCCTAAGCGAAGTAGTATTTGCGGGGGTGGCGGCATCAACAACACCACCAGATCCCACAGAATTAGAACCATCCTCAAAACTATCTACTGATTCATCTGCGAAAGATTCATCACGTGAATTATTCAAACCATTAATATATTCGTCGTAAATTCTTGAATATGTCGCATTAAAAGGGTGATTAATAGATGTTGTTGGCTTGTCAGTACTATTAGTATTATTCAAAAATCCTGGTTCAAATACACTAATAATTGATATATTTGTAACGCTAGTTAGGCTAGATAATTCACTTACTGCATCATCTGTCTGAGGTTGAACATGGAATCCAAAAGTTTCACGAGACATACGTGCTTGGAAATCTGAATAATTCAGGCCAGACGAATGTCCGTTAGTAAATTTGTTAACAAACTGACCTAATGTCGGCACTTCGGCCCCTGCGGTTTGTTTAAAACGATTAGTTGGAGTTGTAGAATCAATTAAATCAGTAAATACAACTGCATTTCCTTCAATCTCTCTGTGTAATCTAATTTGATTCATAACTTGAAATTCGGCAAGAGTGTGAGGCATTTTCACATCAGTTCTATTATAACCACCACCTTGATTTTGCACAATCATTTTATTCAATTTACTTGACATTTCAGCCATAAGTGAAACAAGCAAAGTTCTACTGTCATCTATTGTATTAATAGTTGGATTAGTTGTCATATCATTCCCTACACTAAATAAACCTAAATAGGCATTCATAACATCACCACCGTTATTAAAACCAGACGGGGGTGCACCAATTGGACACAATAAAATATTGATATCGAAAAAATATTGCTTATTGCCTGCACTATCAGTTGGTTGAGCAAAAGTAAGAGGAGCAAACTGTGTGCGCACACGATGATCACCAAACGTAGTTTCAGTGCTTACATCAGTTGTTGTATCAGTTGCTCCAAACGTATTTGATGAAGTAATAATGTGTGTTGGTTCACCACTCGAATTTGTATGTGAAAAATCCAAATACCACAAACTTGTATTTGCGTCTCCAAAACGATCATATTGCGTTTTCAATGAATAATCCATAAAAATGTCAGCGGGGGCGCCGACATTCGTATTGCCAGCAGCATCCAGCGGATCTATCACATAAGTTTTCAAGATATAACGATTAGTCTGAATAACTAAACTCGCAAAACACAACCAAATATGAAACATATCAACTGGATTAAGATCCCAATCGCCCGCGCCGATGTTCTCTTTAATATATGTGTTAATATGACTTAATAAAGTGTACATAAACGTTTCAAGCGTAAGACCAGCTAGTTGTTTATAAGGATATACACCACCAATATGATGGAATTGTTTTGGATTGGGAGAAGGTAGATTTCCATTTCCTAACACTAATCCTTCGCTCGCCAATGCAATAATATTATCTGTTGAATCTTTAACAAATAAAGTATCACCAGAAGTCAATGCGAGGTGATTACTATCACGCCAGTAACTGTTTACTATGTCAAGAATAATACTGTTCCGTAACGGAGTGCCCATTATAATATGCTAAAAGATAAAAATATTAAATTAAAAATCATAAAAAAATATATTTTATCAACTATTTCAAAAAAATAATTAATTTAGATTTTTTATTTTTGTAGAAAAAAAAATCTAAAATTTAAATCACGTAAAATTTTCCATTGTTTACATTTCTTGATGAATTTACAACAACAACTTTATTGTTATTAACAATTTCAGTATTTTGATTCAAAACATAAACTTTAGGACCTTTATCATCAATTTCAATTTTGATATTTTCATTCTCTTTCTTTTCACTATTTTCATTCTCTTTCTTTTTACTCACTTCCTCACGAGAAATTTTCTGAGCAATTGGTGCCTGCAATTTACCTACATCACTCAAAGGTTGATATTTCATACTAATAACGCCTGAATGTTTTGCTCCACTTTTAGTTGGCATCATTGAAAATGGCATATTCTTTTTATACTATACACAAAGATTTTACTTAAAGAAAAAAACATTCTTTATTTTTATATTTTTATACGTCTAAATCTAACTAAGTACCCCGCGTATCATTCAAAAACCGCTCAATCGAGCACCCATGAACTGGACACCAACAATCAAACGGATTTTTAGGGGATTTAGGATGCGGTTGCGCCTTGCCACAACACCAAAGCGAACAGTGTTTGCAAACTTCGGGCACTTGTCCCGCCTCCGGACATCCTTCTACATCCACAAATCCACAGGCGCAATGCGTCGAATTCTCCAATATCCTGAATTTCCGTGGCGGATTCGCCCTCGATTCCTTTGCCTTTGCAATCTTCTCACTCTTCAAATGATTTGCGTATTTCTCGCATTTAGTTCGATTGTGTCCCGTCTCGCCACAATGTCCACATCGTCGTGCACGTCTTTTCACCATTGCGTGTTTTTTCACATACTCTGAAAGTATCGACATCGCGTCTTTCCTATTCGTCAACGTCCAAACCTTTGCGGATGATTCCCATCGTGCACCTAAATTCTTCAAATACTCTTTGTGAGCAAAAGTGTTGCCCGAAACCTCAATCGTAGACCCCTTGACAACAATGGAAAGCGACATTGTTCGTTTTGTCAGCAAACAACCTAAACAATCTAAACAATCCAAATAAAGGAATTAGTATAACTTTGGAAGCAAAAACAGTCAAAAGACCAGTGAGAAACTCTGAATTTGCTTCTTCTTATCAAAAAAAAAGCATTTCAATTTTTCTGAACAAGTATTTAAACTTTAGGCAAATTTCAATTTTAATTTAGGAATTTTGATATTGATGTTCCACTAAAATAGTCAACGACCATTCTGCACCATTCAAATCCACTTGATTCCCGCTATCATCTAAAAGACGCACACTAATACGCTCTATATCCACTGGACCAAAATAAACACGCTCATTCAAGTAATCCGAATCATTTGTGTAGACGAACAAATCACCAAATGTCATCGGAGTAAACGGTATATGCGCTAAATAATTCGGCGATGCCGCAAAATTCTGATTTATATTCTTGTTCGACTGATGATTGTTTTCGTTGTTTGAATGAATCAATTTATTTGACACATGATTTGTATTGTAATCGTTTATTTCTAGTAATAAAAATTTGGTTCGCACTGGTTCCGGAAACCCTTCACCGCTGACCGATCCATTTGTCGGAATTGTATAGGTCAATTTCCTAAATCCCAATATTGTTCCTATATTATTGTCTACCTTTGTTTGAGAGGTAAACGCTGAATTAGTAACGTTTTCAACAAAATTAATCGTTATAGGATTATTATCTGGATTCACTATTTGTATTTTTCCAGTATTTAGGATTTGTTCAAATACAGGCATATTTCCCGTTGCCCCGGGTATTGAATTTATTTTATCATTTATTGCTGTTATCAAGTCACCTATACTATAGTTTCCAGGCGTGATGTCGAGTGGCACATTTGCTAATGTTGGCGTTGTCATCGTTAAATAAAATGTATTTCTTGGTGCATAAACATTATACCACGAATACGGAATATGTACAGAATTAAACTTCATTTTAGTAACATTTTTCAATGTTTCTGATAGATTTACGGTATAGTTGCCCGTTTCATTATTTATTTCAACAAAGTTCAATACTTCATCAGAACTGGTTAATCCTGTTTCTGTATTAATATTCAAATAATTCTGCCTAAACCGAGAATCTAACGATAAAAATTTGTGATGTATCTCTCTATTCACCGGATTTTTCACGCTTCGATCAGTCGATTCATATTTTTCACGTATCTTTTCTTGCGCCTTAACTAAAAACTCCTTCACTTTTTCATCATTTTCATCGTTTACTGGAAAATTATCAATATAATCATTGGTTTTCTTCATTATTGTATCGTAATTGTCATGAGAAGTTATATCAAAAAGTGTCAGTAATTCATTATCCGAATAATTCTCTAAATTTGTATCTAGATTACTTTCTCCTGCCATTACTTAATATAATTCCACAAAATTGATTTAAATTAGTTATGTAGATTATGTTTTAATATACCGTTATCACACAAAAGCAATGTCCACCGAGTCCATCCCCGAAAACACAATTCTTGGTGATATTGTAATTGATAACGATGGTGCTGCTGCCGCTGCTCCCGCTCCTGTTGCAAGTGATCCTGTAGAAGACGACGAAACCGACTGTTTTGCTTGCTGCCTTTCTTTCAATAAAAGCACTCGCAAGCGGATTCGTTGTGACGCTATAGAATGCAATTTTCCCGTTTGCAAAACATGTGTGCGGACCTACTTAACATCCACCGCTTCCGATCCTCACTGCATGAACTGTAAGAAAGCGTGGGGACAAAAATTCTTAGTCACCAGCCTTAACCAAAGTTGGTTTTCAAAGGAATACAAACAACATCGACAAAAGTTCCTCACCGATCAACAAATCGCTAAACTCCCTGAATCTATGAATGCCGCCATTGCATACAATCAATCTGCCTCATTAGAAAATGAATCAAATAAATTACAAGAAGAAATACGCGCAATCGAAAAAGTCGTCCGAGAAAAACGCGAACAACACCGAGCACTCCGACGTCGCATCTATCAGATTCGTCGAGGCAATGGATCTGACGCTAAGAATCAAACAAAATTCATGATGCCGTGCCCGGTTGATGATTGTCGTGGTCTCCTTTCTACCGCCTACAAATGCGAACTTTGCAAAACATATGCATGCCCCAAGTGCCTTATTCCTACTGGCGCAATTCGCGACGACCCCACTCACGTTTGCAATGAAGATGATGTAAAAACCGCTGCATTGATTCGTGAATCTACAAAACCTTGCCCGGGGTGCGGTGAGCGCATCTACAAAGTTTCAGGGTGCGACCAAATGTGGTGCACTAAATGTCATACTACGTTCAGTTGGAAAACCGGAAGTATTATCACAAACGCCCATGTTCACAATCCTCACTTCTTCGAATGGCAGCGCAAAAATGGCGGCAATGTTGCCCGGAATCCTGGTGATGTTATTTGCGGGGGTCTGCAAGCATATTACACATTTTCTCGAGCAATCCAAACAATTATCATAAACGCCAAAACAAGTAAAATGCATGAAAAAAATATAATCAAAGATTTTTACCATAAATTACATCGTTTTGCCTCAATAATCTCATATCATGATCTGGAGCGACAGCGTAATATTGTTCGCAATTCATCCAACTTTGAAATGGAACGGATTCGCTACATCAACAAAGAAATCACCCGCGAAAACTTTTCAAAACTAATTATCAGCAAAGACCGCACGCGCAAACGCGCCCTTGAAAAATTGCACATCTACGAAACTATTGACGCGGTGTTAATAGATCTAGTTAGTTATATTATTAACAACAAGAACCTTCCGGAAGAGGCGGGTTATATGATGCTGCTAACAAAAAAGCAGGAAATGATATTATTTGCGCAATATTGTAACAAACAATTGCAAGAAGTCAGTTTTGTGCAAAATTGCACGGTTTATCAAATCGATCCAGAAACATGGAATACTAACAAACAGAAGTTTTCGGCAAAGCAAATCGGTCTTTGACCTTGAACATTTCACGGATTAAATTTATTATTGGATCTTTTCCGATTTTAATATTTCCATACAACTTTTCCGGAATCTCACTCAATCCTTGCCCCCGTTTCAAATGTGTTTTCCCTTTAAACAACAATAAATCAAAAATCTTCATATAAATCTCCTCTTTTTCTTTCATATCTTCTCTTTTAATCCGATATTTCCCCTTGTAAATATATCTGTGGTAATTTTTATCTTTGTAAATTGGATATTTTTTATCGGCGTAAACATAGTTTTTTACCAAACCCAGCCCCATGACTTCATTTGTATCATTGTTCATTTCAAAGACAATCATCAATTCATTCACTGGGATGCTCTCCTTCACTCTGATAGGCGCACAATAAATACAGTCATGCAGACCCATCCCCCCGCTCTCTATTTGATTCTCACGATATGTCAAAAGTTGTCCCCAGGTTTCATTATTATATCTTGTTACCATAAATCGCATTTCTCTACAATCCCCTTTCACACCCTTATTTTTATTTATTTATTCTCTTTCTCTCTTCAATTTTATGTTTATCCTTCATAATTAATACAATAAATACAAAATTGAAGAGAGAAAAATAAAATAGTAATCTCAGTTAAACCACGCTATCAACACTCACTATACAAGAATGAATTCTACCATTAATGAAACGTATACATCAAACGTATGTTTGAAACCTCTAAATTCTTCTCAGGAAAATTCTGCACTTTGCTGCCGCACCAAAGGACATTCGGGTTCATGCTCCGAAAAAGCAGAATTGACACTATTTAACTGCGAAACTTGTCCCGATCGATTCATGCTCGAAGCGGCAATATATGAATTTATTGAACGAAATTCCCCTTTTATTCCAAAAGAAAATAATAGTATGCATATTGCATGCTTAATATTTGATCTCGTTTGCTGTGCAACTATGATTTCCGAAATGAAACACTCTATTTCTTGGGTAGAAGAGTTAGATCAAGAGCGTCGCATCATTTTTGGGCGCGCATTGGAAATAAACACCGAACTTAAAAAGGTCAATATGAAACTATTCAGTAACTTTAAAGCGCTACTCTGTCCTGTTCTTGGTAAAAAACAAACTATTTCTTCATTTGTACAATCTCTTATCTATGGTAATCTAGAGAAGAGTAATCTATTTTTAAGCAATTCAAATCTAGAACTGTCTGCACCCGCCTATTATTCTGGTCCTCAAATTATCCCTATTACGCCTCGTGGCACTGAAATTGTTGGACCCCATACTCTTTTTCACAATCCTCTCAATGAAAAAAATTGGCGCACTGAACTCAAGCAGATTCTTTCTTTCAATCCAATCAAATTTGAGTAAGTTAAATTCGAATATTTTACTTACCAATAAACAGAAAAATTGAAACAGATTTAAAAACTTAAAAAGTAACTATACACAGCTTTCATGAGTGCATCTGTTACGTCATTTATCTCAGAAAACAATAAAACCATGTCTTCACCCCCTTCTAGCGTATACATTCCCCGCCTCTTTGCAAACATTAGCGCGGAGCGAATCATTGGTGTCTTTGAGAATCTTCGCCTTGGCAAGATTTCCTACATCGATTTTGTTCCTCGTGATCAAGATCCAGGCACCAAGATGGCCTTTATCTATTTTCAACAATGGTACACTGAGAATGTTGCATGCGAGCACCTGATTGAACGCATCAATGATCCTGAAAGGGAAGCCCGTGTTGTCTACGAAGACCCATACTATTGGATTCTACTTCCAAATAACTCCGCCACTACCAACGTGCGTTCTAGTTTCAATAATTCAATTTCCACCGATATCAATAATATGCAGCGCACAATCCATCAAGTAGACCGGCGGGTCAATGAAATGAGCGGTGTTCTCGATACCCTACTTGCAGATTTTTACGAAATCCCTCAAGACAACAATGTGGTTGCTCGTGCGGAGTGTTGCAAGGTTTGTATGGTGGAGTTCGATCCCACCCTTTCTCAGTGCCCCTCTTGTGGTGCTCCAACCAATGCATCGCAAGAGTTGCTTGATATTCTCACAAGTCGCCCTGAAGACACATCACCCGAGGGTGTCAAACTCCACGCCAAGATGGCACAAGACGCCATCAAGAGTTTTATGAACAATCAAACCGAAACTACAAACATCCAAAATAACATTGTTCAAACCGTCGACACACCCGCTGATGCCAGCAGCGATGAAACCGATAACCAAAAGAGTTATTGGAGTATATTTTAATTCATTCTCCTTACAAAATAAAGAAATAAAGAATAAAGAATAAAGCGTAAATAAAGAGTAAATTTTTTATTCTTTATTTTTATTTATTATGCAAATAAAAAAGGAGCAAATATTGCTCTTTAATTGAGAATAAGAGAGTAAATCTAACTAAGGGAACTATAAGCTGCAAACTATCTATGGTTCTTCTGAAAACATCTCGTACAATTCGCGCTTTTTCTCTTGAACTTTGCATGCATGCGACTCCAAAGTCTGCGTATGATCGCCGAAATCGCTCATTTTGAATCTGTAGATATCCACTTCTTCAGTTTGTCCGATTCGATGACATCTAGCAACCGCCTGATCCTCAACCGATGGATTCCAATGCGGTGTCACAAAGTAGACTTCGCTGAACATTTGCAAGTTCAATCCCTCGCACCCTGTCTGGATTTGCAGTATCAAAACGTCAATATCCGTTCCGGTCAGGTAATCTTCGCGCAAATATCCGGGTGTCCGACCATCCACTACCCCAACTTTGAAATCGTATTTCTTCAGCGCAGACTCCATTTGATTGATTTCTCCACGAAATTGACAAAATATCAATTTCTTTT
>Ga0187217_1000477_pt1 | contig 16766 bp, 7 predicted proteins | sample 15SPOviralmetaG_FD_130165 | JGI IMG/M metagenome (GOLD analysis project Ga0187217, IMG submission 130165) | Marine viral communities from the oligotrophic San Pedro Time Series (SPOT) site, San Pedro Channel, CA, USA - 15 SPOT_SRF_2010-09-15... | ecosystem: Environmental > Aquatic > Marine >... | reverse complement strand
GTCAGGTCCGTTTGGATAGACACCATCACCACCAAGAATTGAGTTACCCAAGTCACTCAGTTTCGTAAGATCGTATTCTGTTGAGAATGTATTACCATCTCCAGAACCAGATGCTCTGAATGAGAGAATCTTAGAACCGCCTGTGATAACATCGTTAGGACCATGCTTAACGAGTTGACAGAGCGAAGGTTCGTCAACATTCTGGAACTCATCTGTTGAAAGTTGTGGGTTCAAGATCAGTGATAGTTCCGTCTCATGTGTAGTTAGAATACCAACAGAGTCAAGTTTAAGTTGCATTCTGTTGATAATTTCACGTTCTCCGAGAGCACCAGTAATTGAAGAGTCAACTGAAGGTGCCAGTCTGATGGAAATCAGTGGGATGTTATCAGGAATAATGTTATCAACACCAGCAGGGGCACCGATATTCATTGTTGTTCCTGAAGGAACAGCAGGATTTCCAATGGCAGAATTAATCGCACTGGTATAGTTGTATGGGAATACAGTTGCAGTTCCTTCTACATATTGAATTGCAGCTTCATAGTAACTACCTGAGACACGAGACTTGGAGTCAATTGGTCTACCTTCTAAGAAGTAACCATTGGCAGCAGTGTTCTCATAAATCAATGTGTTAATTGAGAACTTGGATGCTTCACTAGATGGGAAACGCATGATGAGATAGAACGTTCTGTTCCACCATGTGCCTTGGTAATAGGATCTCAGGAAACTATTGGCGTTGGTGCTAGAACTTTCGGCAGTAGCATTTGTATACTTCTGGACGTTGCCTGATGCTGTGAAGAGATATGCTTCGTCATCTTGCATTGTACCATCCATGATAACTGAAGTACCCCAGTGGAACAAGGTTCCGACATATGTCGGTGAAGTGAAGTTAACTACTTCATAACGAGCAGGTAGGTTACCAGAACGGAAGTAAGATTCCGTCAAACGGTTGTTGTGCTTAAATTCATGGACATACTTAACATGTCCATCTTGATCTTTAAATCCGAAACGGATCTTACCAGCACCATACCAAGAGTAATCCATATAGCACATCTGAATTCTATCAAGGTTCAGGATGTAACCAGATGGACCATTACCATCTGCTTTATCAATATTCCAATTTTCTTTCGCTACTGCAGTATTAATAGTTTTGGTGCAAATAACGTCAGTTGCAGTAACACCACGATAAGAAGGTTGGATTGTAAGTTGACTATTGCTAGCAATCTTAACAACTTGATATGTCATTCCGCGAATAACGAGATGCTCACCAACGGCAACTTGAGAGATAAACGATGTATTAGTTCCAGTAACAATTTGACTGGAGTTTGTTACAGCGATAGTTCCAGGAAGTTGTTGGACAGAAGATCTTCTGACACAGTTAAGTGTTGCACCATCATATTCAAAGTAGAAACCATTCTGATCATCAAACATACCAGCACGGATTGAACAGTCACTCCAGGCAACAATAGATACGGTAGTGAATCCACCACCAACATCAGATGTGGGTTGTGCTGGGAGAATATATCTGAATGAGAAATCATTTACAAGATCGTAGATATCTGCAGTAACATTAAATCCTTCAACACTACAATCTTTGACTGTAACTTGAACATCATCTTCAAACTGGTGTGGTTTTGTGCAGACGATAGTCGCAAGTTCGACTTTAGCGAATGTAATTGTGCCTCCAGTGAAAGCTCCGGTGCAACCTGTGCTCATCTCCAATGTCGTAGCATCAATGATTTGAACAATTCTAGACTTGGATCCAAGACCAGCTTCTCCAGTAGCAATTTGTCCTACTGTCAAACCTGATGTATCACTAACAGTCAATGTTGATGAACCCTGTGTCATCGTAGCACCTGTTACTATCGTAGTAGTTCCAATTGGAGTATACGAAATTGTTTGAACAGGAACCTGAGGAATGAAGTTAATAGCGAATGAAGTCTGAATACCTTTACCTGACTGATAACGGAAATACTTACGAGTCTGTCTAGAAATTCTAGAGTTAGGTGACTTAGAAGTACCAATTTCCATGCCACCGTCAAATGGTCTGTGGAGATAGAAACCATCAGGTCTTACATAGATGTAAGAAGGAATTAGATAATTTAAACCACTGTTGCTGAAGTCATATGCTGTATCAACCAACAAATTATCATCATCAGTAATTGCTGTAATTGTCTTCTCAACAATTACACCAGGTGTAGTTGCATTATTAACAATTCTCAGTTTATCACCAATCTTATAGAATCTCTGGAATGCAGCATTTGATCCAGTAACAAGTCTGCTACCAGATGTAACTTCTACTGTACCAGTGCCAGAAACCTGACCTGACATACTAGCACTAATGAATTGTTGTGTTTCACTAGATCCGGGTTTAGTTGAAAGGGTAATTTCATTTCCTGCAACAGCATCTGCCAAAGTTGTTGCTAGTTTGAAGATATTGTTATCAATAACAATGATGTAGTAATCCGCACCATCAGTCAATCCACCAAGTACTGTTCCTCCTTGAGCATCATAGATGACCCTTGTTCCAGTAGCAAAATAGTGATTATTAATTGTGATATAATCATTAGCAAGAGTGACATTTGCCTCAGCATCAAATCCCTTCAATGCAGGAGGAATTTTGAACGGAATTGTCACAGAAAGTTTAGTATCACTAACTGCCTTAGTAGTCGTATATGAACCATCAGTTGTACCGAAAGCAGCGGTTGTATTTTCAAATGACTGAAGTCCAGTTCCTGAATTAGTGAAGTCAACTTCAGTTGAGAAACCGACTGTAGTTCCTAGTTGGAATCTATTTTGATCAACAACTTTTACATAGTAAGACTGACCAGAAGTAAGTCCTGCAATTGGGGCAGATCCGATTTGATCATATCTTAAATACTCATTGTTTGAGAATTGATGTTCAGCAACAAAAACTGAGTTTTTGAATGGTGATGTAATTACAGCAGACATTGTAGGAGCACCTGTAACAGCTGCTAATCTGTATACTGTATTACCCGTGTCTCTCAGACGGAATCTATTATTATCAATTTTTTCTACGTTAATAGTTGTCCCATTTCCAAGTTGAGTTCTATTAGCAGCACCATCATAGAAGTAATGAATATCGCCATTAGTAGTATCTAATGTGAAGTTCTGTCCAGTTTCAGCAAGGTGATTTTCTTTGTATACTGAATCATTTGTGGTAGTATTTTGCTTACCAAACATGATATACATGTTGGTTCCACCATCATTATAATACTCTCCAAATCTTCTATCCAGATAGTATCCATTTCCGTTTTGGTGATACCAGAAGAACCAGTTATTACCACGCATTCTAATGTATGGTGAGTTTCCAGTCTGAACATAGTCAATATAGAAATTAGATGTCCAATAGTAAGGATTTCCTACACCGGCAGGACCATTACCATTATAAGCACCAACCCAATATGCATTACTGTAACTACTGTTACTATACCCATTATGCTGAGTATCAGTCAGCATATCATAAGTTCCCTGGAACTGAGCAGATGTTCCTAGTGGAAGAGTTACATGATTGTAACCATATGTTTTCCAGAATGTACCGTAGAATCTGAACCACGTATCGCAATACCTAAATCTATCATTACCACTATTACCACCAGCATGAGTTCTGGTTTGAGAGAAGAAGATCGTTCTATCCCAGTTCTGACCTCCTAAACCATATTGATTGCTTCTAAGATCATAACCGGAATATGTAGAACCAAAGTTATGATAGTATGGGTAGAAGTAAGTATACCAATCATAATATCCTTTATACTCTCTGTAGATATTATATACCAGTCCAAAATTATGTTGACCATGCGTAAATGTACCACCGACGCTAAGGTTCTTCAGATAACTTGCCTGAACTCTCATTGAATCATATAATTCAATGGTATTATCATCAATTTTTTTGACATAATAAACAGACATTCTGCTCAATCCACCAATAGGAATGTCTCCTGGATTTGGATAGTAAAGAATTGAATAACCAGTCTCAAATTGGTGATTGGGAAGGGTAATTCTATCGGTGCCATAATTAATATCTGCCTCATCAAATCTTAATGTATATGTAGATTCGATATTATATGGATCTGTTTTAGTAATATCAGGTGCGATAACATTAGTAAATGTATCTTCATGTGCAATTGTCGGCTCACCATCAGCTGCTGTTGCTGACCCATCTTGAATATCAAAGATCTTAGGTGAAACTGTATTAACAAAGTAGAAATTAGTATTATCAGCAAAACCATGTTCTGCAGATGTTGTCAGGAACACTTTGGAGTTAGTGGTGATGGCTGTGACTATATCACCACCCATTCCACTGTGAGCCTGGCAATAATAATATAAGTTATCTGGGGTATTATAATCGAAGTAAATTCTTACATAAGCACCAGCAGTTCCTTGAGTTCCATGCTTATAAACAAAAGTTGTATATTCCACACCGCCGGAACCATGAACACCATTATCAGTTGTACTGAATTCAAATGGGTGGGTGTTCATTGATAGATCTGATACATCAAAAGTATAGATCGCTTTTTTAGCAAGATTTAATGTTTCTTGCTGAACATATTGTTGATCATTATATTCAGTTCCTGAAGCTTCAGATGAGTTAATGAAATACTTGTTACTTGCTCCTACAACTGTTGTTACAACAACGTCAATATCTTTCGCTGTGAGTGTATCAGCATCCTGAGGATTAGACTGAGCAACAGAACTGAAGTGGACCCAAACATCATTTCCATCAATTTTTGAAATTACACCCGCACCACCGCTATCAATGGTAATATAATCTTGTACTTCCCATGCAGTAGGAACTGAAGGAAGTGTAAATTGCCAGACAGAATAAACTTTGACTCGGAAATTGTAAAGTTCGCTGACAATTCCTTGTGATTCATCAAGAGCAATTTGAGAACCTTGGAAGAATTTACCAGGAATAATAGAGGTGTAAGTACCCTGGAGTTCTCTACTAGTAGGTTGTGATGCTCTACATTTGAATGTAAATGTTGTAGTAGTTGGTACTGCCTGGATTAAATAAGTACCTTCTGCAGTAGTGGAGGAAAGACCAGTTACTGTAATTGGAAGACCAGAAGTAAGACCGTGGTCGAAACTAGTAGTAACAGTAATTAATTCACTACCAGCAAATGATTCTACTTTCGTGATAAACGAAATCGTAGTATCAGAAGAGGATGAGTAGAAAGACGGAATATTATTAATCGTCTGAAGAGTTTCCCATTTAGAAGCCTGAGGACCATACTCAAAGTCAGTATCAATCAGGTTTTCTGGATTTGAAACTCTAAACTTTGAAACAGCGTCAACGAAAGTCTCGGAAGGTTCAATACTTACATATGGTTTGTCGTAGAAAATTTGCAACTTGTCCGTAGAGGACATTTTAGAACAATTGCAAGTCAGAACAAACTCAGTTTCTTCTGTAGTTTGATTGTAAGTTGAAGATTCTAGACCAAGAAATTGGTCCGAGAAAATATAAATTGGTGTATTTTCAGTAATATTTGTGATCAGCAGAAGTTTTTCTGCTTTGATATTACCCGGAATCTTTACAGTATTTGTAGAAGGTTCAAATGAGTAATAGGTAACTAATTTCTTTGCCATTTTTTAAATTTCCTTATGATTTTTAAATATAATAAATTTTCAAATACCCATGGCTATCGAATAAGCAACTAATGCTGTTCGAGAAGCCATCTCATGTCCTCCAGGTTGTACTCCGTCATGAACGACAGCAGTTTTTTTGTCTGTGTCAACGGTGATTTCGCCTTCAGCGCCAGTAAATGTTTGATGTTGTGCTGTAGTTCCTCTACGAAACTGTACTTGGGTTGTCATTTTCTATTAAACTGGGAGTTTTTCTTCTTTTATTTATAAGAACTATTATATTATCGTACTGAATATTCTGATTGGACTGAACAGTTTTAAAACATTGACAGATGCACCACTCAGAACAAACTTCGCTGTTTCTGGTTGAGTAACTCTAGTAACACTTCCTGGGTTATTTCCAACAACAGTGAACAGATTAACAGATACTGGTGTTTCAATGTCAATTGCTCTCGCTTCAGCAGCACCATTGAATGTCGAGAATGTACCAGTTCCAAGGTAAGCATATGTCTGTCGGGCGATTGCTTCACCATTAGTTGATACATATGCAAATACTGTCTCACTACGAGTATTCTTAATGTCAGATGCTTCACCTGAAATTGTTGTGCTTCCAGAAGCATCATAATTTCCTTCAGTAAAGCTTTCTGTTGCACCACCACTTGGTTTGAAGAGGACAGTGCTTTCGGAAGTAATTGTTCTGGATTCTGCAGCACCATTGAATGTTGAGAGTGTTCCCGATCCGGTAAATACAACTGCCGCAACAGGAAGGGCATTGCCACTAATGAATATAGATTCAGAACCAGCAAAATCTCTTGCTCTAGTAACAACACCACGTCCTTCGACAGTGTAAAGAAGTGTATTTTGTGGTAGATTAGTTGTAGTAGATTCGGTAGCACCACCAATTCCGAAGAGTGAACCTTTACCAGTGTAAATTCTGGTTGATACTACACCACCATCACCATAAACAAATGTTTCTCCACCATCAGGAGTAAAGGATCTAGTTCTAATTCCAACAGCAGAACCAGTAATTTCAAACAGACCTGTTTCAAGATCAGGTGAGATAACACTTGCTTCTGATGCTCCACCAATACCGAATAGTGATCCAGAACCAACAAAAGATCTATCTCTAACGATATTGGCATCACCAATAAAGTTAAACAGACCAGTAGATTCTTCGTCTACTGTTACCGCTTCAGCAGCACCATTAAATCCGAAGAGCGAACCTTCGCCAACATAAGGTCTTGCGAATGCCTCATCCAGATTATCGCTGATAGTAACATTACCTTCAGCAGTAGCAGATCTGACGAATGCATTTGCTTCTCCACCAGAAGCCTTGAATAGAACAGTGCTTTCTGCTTCGGAAATTGCTGTAACTTCTGCTGCACTTCCTGCACTGAAGAGTGAACCCTCTCCTTGATATGCATTTGTAAATGTTTCTTCGACAGTTCCAGAAACAATATTTGTTCCTGAACCTTCATGTGCGCGAACAAAGTTTTCTGTTCCTGAACCAGATGGAATGAATAGAACTGTGCTTTCTGGTGCAAGAATTGTTCTTGCTTCTGCAGCAGATCCGAAACCAAATAGTGATCCAGAACCAATATGTAACAGCGAGAACAGAACAATTGGATTTCCACTTGCTCTGAATAGAACTGTATCTGTTGATGGATTGAACCCAAGAACTTCACTAGATCCATTAGTAGTAAATAATGTTCCAGACCCATTATAATTAAGAGTGATCTTGAGATCTGGAGTGCCATCAAATTTGAATACTTCAACTTCAGGATTAGTGAAGATGTTGAATCTAAGTTGAAGTTCAGGAGTACCAGAAAGTCTAGGTGAACCATCAGGACGTGATGTCCATGCTGGATTCCATTTAGAAGCAGCAGTACCAGAAGCAGTATAAAGAACTGTATCTGTTACTGGATTATAACCAGCTACTTCTGTAGCACTATTAAATGTGAATAGTGAACCAGAAGTTCCTGGATCTCTATCATCACCATAATATCCATAAACATTAACTTTTTGAGATACTGATATACCAGCAACTGTTGCTGATCCACCGATCTTGCCATATACAGAGTTGACATAACGTGGTGATGGTCTATACTGTCTCCACTCAAATCCTTCATTGGGAGTAAGAATTTTGAAGCTGACATTGGATTTATTACCAACATAAGATCCACGGAAGAATTCACCACAAACACCATTAAGGGTAATTGGAGATTCAAAGGAACGTCCTCTCCAGTGTGGACGGAATCTAACAGCAGCATTGGGAGCAAGAGGTGTATCCTCTGGATATTTGATAGTTCCAGATCCGACCCAGTTCTCAACATGCTTCTCAACTGCGCCACCACGCATCTTGAGGAGGAAGGTTTCTTCGGGTGTCTGCCAGACTGCTGCTTCAGCAGCATTACCAATACCAAACAGAGATCCGCTAGAGAATTCTCTAAAGGTCTGTTTGTGACCAATGTCTCCACCAGCAATTTTGAAGAGACCGAATGGATTTTCATCTCCAGGAAGAGTTATTAAATCACCATTATCAGTATTAGGTGGCAGATAAGCATTTACTACTGAACCATAATCGCTTGATGTAGTGCTTGGATCTGTAACGAAACCAAACTCCTCATTAGGAGATGCACTAGCAATAATCGAAGAATTATTATATGAGAATACTGCCTTCTCAATTCTGTCTCCAATATGGAACAGTGAACCAGAACCAGTGTAAAGTCCCTTACTGAAACTTTCTGTAAGGTTACCAGTAAAGTTAAACAGTACCGTGCTTTCTGGATAATCATCTGTTCTTCTTTCAATTCCGCCGTTGAATGAGAATAGTGATCCACTACCAATCTTAGTAAAGCACTGATGCCACTTATCAACGGAATTGCCAGTAATATTAAATAGACCGTATGGTTGTGTGGTTTCGGTAATTACTAGCTGACCATTATCAAATTCACCTTCAGTTACAATTCCATCAACTGCACCATAGTCAATATTTGAAGTTGCATTTGATGTAATAGATTGATAATCTTCAGCAGTTTCAAAAATTGTTATTGAAGAATTATTGTATGTGAATACTGCCTTCTCAATTTTGTCTCCAATATGGAACAGTGAACCAGAACCAATGAAGGGTCTAGTTCTTGGTGTTTCAGCATTACCAGTAAGTTTTCCTTGCTCGTAAGGACGTGATCTCCAATGTGGACGGAAAGTAAAGTCAGCAGGATCTTGCTGTTCGTTAAAGATCCTAATGACACCTTCTTTGGAACTATAAGGTCCGCGAATGAAGAATGTTGAAGCAACACCTTGGAAACTAAACAATCCAACATAAGGTTGTGTAGTTTCTGTAATTACTAATTGACCGTTATCAAATTCACCTTCTGTAACTATACCAGTTACAGCACCATAATCAATATTAGCAGACGATGCTGATGTAATAGAACCATAGTCTCCACCTGGGGTGAATTCAACTACTGATGATTCATTATAATCATATGTTGCACTTTCAAGTTTGTCTCCAATATGGAAGAGTGAACCAGATGCAATGAAAGGTCTAACCTGAGCATATGTGTTGAACTCTCCATCTGGAGCATTCCTAAGTTTTGGAGGATTAGTTGTAGTAGTATCAGTTCTCCAATGTGGACGGAATCTAAAGTCAGCAGGATCTTGCTGTTCGTTGAAGATCCTAATTGGAGGACTTTGACGGTTCCAAGCAAATGTTGGGAAGAAGTCTTCGGATGCTGTTCCACCAATTTCAAATAATTTTCCGAGTGGATTGACATCTGATCCATCAACTAAGACAGATCCATAATTAATATTAGGATAATAATCAGAACCTACAGAACCGTAGTCTGTAAATTGGGTGGCACTATTTGTGATTAATCCATCATCAACTGGTTCTTCATATGTTATAGTTGAAGAACTATTATAAGCATATACTGCCTTCTCTACACGATCTCCAATATGGAAGAGTGAACCAGAACCAATGAAAATTCTACCAAAACTATCAGCATCCCCACCAGAAGTATTGAATAGAACTGTTGATTCACCAGCCTGAGAAGTGAATTGTAGATTACTATATCCACCAGTAATTCTAATCTCAGCAGTAGCACCAAGATATGCTTTTGGATTTGCGTGTGCTCTATCTCCACCGGTAACTTCAAATAGTCTTCCAAATGGTTGTATGGTATATGGTACTGCTACCTGACCGTAATTTGTTTCTCCAACAGAAGGTTGAGTAACTTGACCGTAATCAGATGTAGATCCAAAGGAAGACAGAGATCCATTATCAATAGGATCTTGTACTACCTCAATGGAACTATCATTGTAATCAAATACTGCTCTCTCATCATTCTGACCGGAAGCAATGAATGAACCAGTTGTATTATAGTTTCCTATAATGTATTGCTCAGGCATTGTGCCTGATAATGTAAGAACACCAGAACCATTTACAACATAAATTTGCGCTGCTGGTTCCACAAACTGAACCGTAGCATTACCATTGACATTAAGCAATGTTGGTTGCAGATCAAATGATCCTGCAGGAGCACCCACAGCACCAAGTATCTCAACTTGGGTTATACCATAATTATCTAAATTATTGAAACTTTGTGTTTGATGGATTTTAAATCTAGTTGTTTCACTTTTAGCTTCTTCTGGTATCGTAATAACATTACGGACTACCTCAGTAACTCCATCTACAGAATCGTGAGCAAGAACAATACTTATTTCAGACCAAAAAAGGTTATTTTTCCAGTATGAAAGTTTTAGAACATCATTAGACTCAGGTTGATCACCACCATTAGAATTGTTTCCTCGGATACAAGTAATGGCAATTTCATTATATAATCTTGTATCAAAATCGAATTCAAGTTCTCTCGGTTGTCCCGCCGTGGACCTTAAATGCCTTCCAATATTAAATCCGCCTTGCGATGATAAACCGGTTCCGCTATCTTCAATAGACCATCGACTATAATTAATTGATCCATTATAATCAGGTATGAACTCATCTGGGAGGATAGTTGTATTAACTGTCGAAGGGATATCTTCAACTTGAATGCCACCACGGTATGCTTTTGGATTTGCGTGTGCTCTATCTCCACCCGAAATATTGATGTCACCAAACTTAAATAGTCCTGGATTTAATTGACCATAATCTAAAATTCCATTTGTTGTTGGAGAAGAAATATTTCCATAACTTTCAGTAGTTCCTGCTGATTGATCAACAGTTCCATTATTAACATTATCGATTGACTCGTATTCTTGTCCAGAAGCGAAAGTTGATGCGCCCGTTAATGTAATTAAGTCAACACCCCAGTTATCAAAAGTTTGTCCAGTATGATTACTCTGATAAATTTTAAATACTACATCAGCAACTTTTGCCGCTTCTGGAATGGCAATGGTTTTTTGACCAAAAGTAGATCCAGTAACTTCAGCATCTTCCGTATCAATAGTTTCAAACAGAGTGAAATTAAGTCCTCCATCAATACTATATGAAATTAATAGATCTTCATTAGCATTAGCATCGGGTGTTTCTCCCCCATTAAGACTGGTTCCTGCAATAACACTTAGAGTGATATCACTATACAATCTACCATCAAGTGGATTGAGTCGTAAAATTCTGTCAACATTAATATTTTGACCAGTATAAATCCAATGAGATCCAGTAGAATTAAATCCACCACTTGATCCAATACCTGATCCTGATGATCTGATTGCTACATTACTATTTGTATTATCATAACTAGACGTTGTGTCAAGTACAAGATCTGGTATGTAAGATCCTTTATCTTTTATGTTATAAACAAATACTGCTCTTTCGTCCTTCTGACCAATTTCAAATAGTGATCCACTTCCCTGATATGTTGCTCGGGTGAATGAATCTGGATTGATTGAATTGTAAATATTTAAACCAACACCAGTCAGTTTAGATGTTCTTACAATATAGATTTGTGGGGTTGGTTCATCTAACTGGGAACTTTCTTGCCCAGAGATATGAATGTTACCAGAACCAGCCCATGCTTTAATTCTGAAATTACTACTATTAAATCCTTCTAGTGAGAATAACCCGTAGGGTCTGCCATCTCCTGATACGATATCACCATTATCAAATTCTCCTTCATCAACAATATCGCTAATTGGTCCATAAGCTATAGAAGAACCTACAGCAGCAGGGACTAGTCCATAGTCAACGCTACTACCATAGGTTTTAATTGAGTCTTCTGTAAATTTATGCGTTACGCTGCTCTCAGCGCCGCCAGAAACCCTCAGAGGTCCAGATGATCCTATCCATGGGGCAACCATCCTCTCGCGCCCGTCAGCGATCTCAAAGAGGGTTCCTGAACCGGTCCAGGCTTGTTTTCTAACTACTATTGCTTTTTGATATAACTTGATCGGTTCTGGTTTCGATACGAATACTACTGTAGCTGCAGAGTCTGTAGTATTGGAAACCTTAAACGTGCCGAACGGATAAGTTGTTTCAGTAAAATTAATTTCTTGATAATCTTCTTCAGTGAAGAAGTTAACTAATATATCACCAGTAACAATATAATCACCAGAAACTACTAAATCATACGCAGTCTCACCATTATCGACTACGGACGTGGGAGTATCTCCAAGAGATCCCAAATCCGTAGTTACATAATGGTTTATGCTTGATGTATTGTAGTTAAATGTATTCATTAATGTTTTTTGTCATTAAAAGGGGGGACATAATCCCCCCGCAAAAACAAATAATAAAAAGTTGTATACTATATATCAGTCGAGGCTGACGTTCAACGTGATCTTGATTTGGTCACCGTTGTTCTGAATGGGGTATGGACCATTTGTAAATCTTTCAGCAAACATGATGCTGCTGTAAAGAGTAAGGTCGCCCGTTCCTTTCAAAGCAGGAGTTGTAGTGAATGTGTTGGCATCATCTACAGAGAAGATTGTATATGTAGCAGCAACTGTACCGGTGTTTGTTGAACCCTGTGCGATGTAAATAACATCACCAGCGACCAGACCATGAGAGGTAGCAGTTACTTTACTATACTCAAGAGTGATTGATGAGTCAGTAGCAACCTGAATGTTATCGATTAAAGCATTGTTCAAATAGAGAATTCTATTAAGAAGATCAATACCAATGATAACGGTGTTTGATGCAACGCCATTGTTACCAGTAACATCCATTCCAACTGTGATGTCGTCCATAACGGAAGCGACGTTTGGAAGAGTGATGTAGGAATTACCAACAACACCATTACATGGATTTGTATTATCACCCTTAGTAAGGGTAGTTCCTGCAGAAGCACCGGCAGCATCAACTACACCCTGAATTGTCAGAGGCATGTTGTTAGCACGAGCCAAGTAGTAACCATAAACATTACCAGCAGCAGCGGTGAATGTGAAGGTTTGCTCAGGATAAGTAGCAGTAGTTACACCACCAGAAAAGTTGATTGTTCCAGAAACAGCACCAGAGTTGGCAACTGTGAGAACAATTGTTGAACCAGAAACTCTGGAAACTTTTGCTCCCGTTCCAATTCCTGTACCTGCTACAAGATTGCCAACACTAATAGTTCCGGTTACAGAAGAAACTGTAATTGTATATTCAGCGGCAGTTCCAGCGCCGGTTCCAGAAGCAATAGGATCTCCAGCAGTAGCAATCGCCCAGCGATTACCATTCAAAAGAATACCATAGTTAGCATCATATGATTGATCAGCACGGTTGTTATCTACTAAAGGATAACCTGTATCAACTGCCGATCCATAACCATTAGTGTTACCATCAGCATAAGGCTCATAGTAAGCAGTTGCCGAAGGAACATCACCTTCTGCGGGGTCTGTGTTTGATGTGAAAAGCTTTAGAGTTAAGTTTCTAGGGATTTGATGAGTAGCATTCAGCAAATAGCGAAGTGACTCTACCTCACCAATGTTAGGTACTAAAAGTGCCATTTAAAGTGTTCCTCCACGGAAAATTCGTTTTATCTGTTTATATTTATAATTTTACTCAAAGTAAAATTATTATAATTCTACTTTCAATGAGATAGCAAAATTACTGATTGATACTGTAGTATTTATAACTTCATATTGTATGATGTCACCTGCATTCAAAGTGGTATCCCAATTAGTTAAATCAATATCAGTATTTTTATTAGTAGTTACAAGTTGTGGAGTATTACCGCCACAAATTGATACCACATTAGGATAGTCAGCAAAAGTAGATTTTCTCAAATCTACTTCCAATGTTCCATCTGCATCAGAAAGCAACACCCATGATTTAATAGTACCGGTAACATCAATTGACAAATAACCTTTGTTACCTGTAGTCATTGGTCGTGAACCATTGTCTACAACATAATTAATTGTTCTTGTCAGATCAGCAGTGTTAGCAAGAGCAATGCCAAAAAACGGCACACTAGTGCTAGCAGGCGGCGTTGCAAATGTGATCTGATTTCCAGATACTGTATATCCAACTCCAGGTTGAAGAATAGTACTATCAACCGAAATAATCAATTGCTGATCATTTAATGGTTCATATGATGTACCGGAAGTACCCAAGTTAAACACTGTTTGAGCACCATCAAATTGAGAAGCAATATCATCCAGAATTAAATTTTGATATTGAACACCTTTTACTGGTGCTTCATAATTAAGACCAATACTATAAGGATCGTTCGCCCCTTGAGTTACAGTAAAATTTGTAGTATTAATTTCGTAATTCGACACTATACTGTCACTCCTGGTGTTACTGTTGCAATCCCTTCAATAAATCTGGTTTTATTTCCAGTCGCTGATGTCAGAACAATATCATAAACATATCTTCTTGCCTTCAATGTAGTCGTAACAGTATCCGATAAATCAATTCTAATTATACCACTACTTCTATTGACGAAAGTAACTGCAAAATCTGTTGCAGCACTGGTTGTGTAATAACTAGTCTTCAGTTTAGCAGCAGCAGTAAAACCTAAAAGATTAACTGGTGCGCCATCCGAATTCTTGATAGTAAAAGTTGCTGAAAAATCAGTCCCCTGTTCTATCACTAAGTTAAGTGTAATTGCGGACATATACAAAAAAAGACCTTCCTTGTTATTTATAAGGAAGGTCAGTATTTATATTATTCTACTTCTGGAGTTACTACTTCTGGTTCTGTAGTTTCTTCGGGTGGTTCCATCAGATCAATTGCTTCAAGAGCACCTTTGAGTTTTAAAGCAAGTTCTTTCTTTGCTTCGACTTGTGCTTGGAGATTTTTGATCTCTTCAATAGCACTATTAAATTGTTGTGTGAAATTTTCACGCAGTGTTGCTGCTTCCATGTGGTTCCTCAGTTTCAGTTGTTATTATACTACAATTTATTTAGTTTGTCAAGAAGACTTAAATACGCACTCTCTGACAGATCCACCATGTATGTCACCAGTAAATCTAACGCGCCAATAACGCGCCACAATATTAACACCAATACTGATTGTTAAATCTTTATTTGAAGTATTATTACTACTGATTGCTTCTTGCCATGTCGTACCATCATGAGAATGTTCTAGATACATTGGAGTAACTGATCCATTTCCAGATCCAGGGAAACAATTGCTGCCAGAGGTGCCATTACCGTCAGGTCTGGTTATAACAACTTGCTTTATAGATACATTCTCGCCAAAATCCTTCCCAATCCAAGCACCAGCAGAAGGATCTAATCTTGCTGAAACTGTATAATCGCCAGTGGTAGTTCCATCAAAAGCAGCAGATAATCCACCATTCTGTGTCATATTACCAATAGCAGTTCCTTTAGTTCTAAGTTCTTCGTCTGTAAGACCTGCTGGTGCGTCTACGTTAGTAGAGGGGAAACTACTTCCAGAATACCAAACAATTCTAACAGCACCTGAATGTCCAATATTAGCCAATCCAGGATTTCCAGCTCCATGACCAGATCCACCACCACCATACTTTCCGAACTGAGTGCCACCACTTTTGCCACTAAGACTTTGAGTTCCACCAGAACCAGGCTGGTTAATAGCACCAGTAGTACCTTTTCCGAAGACACCTACACCACAAGTAATAGCCCATCCTGCCGCTCCACCAGCTGCGCCACTGTTAGAAGCACCATCTGTCGCACCATTATTATGATTTCCACCTGCTTCCCAACGTCCACCATGACCACCATCTCCAGAATATCCTCCAGCACCACCTCCATGGGCCCAATATGATGATGATCCAGCATTATCTCCACCATCTCCACCAGATCCGCCACCATCACCAATATTTGAACTACTATTTCCTCCAACACCACCTGCTCCACCATTGGCACCCGCTCCACCAACAGACTTACAATAGATAGTGCCACCTAAAGCAAATTGAGAAGTTCCTCCATCACCAGCTGTGGACGAAGCACTTGTTTGATATCCTTCGGGATAGGTATGTCCAGTCGCTGTTGAAGCACCAGTTCCCCTAACACCAACAGTTACAGTATAAGTGTTTGAAGAAGATACTGAAATATTATTTTTATATGATAGTGACCCACCACCACCTCCACTAGTTCCTGTAACACTATTTGGATAGTGAGCACACCCGCCACCACCTCCAACAGCAACTACATTAACTGAAGTTACACCAGATGGAGGAACAAAATCATATGTTCCTGGTTCAGTAAACATCATTTCAGAAACAGCGCCGCCACCGCCGCCACTACCAGTGGATCCACCATAACCAAGTAAAAGTTGCTGCATTATCATTAGCTTAACCCCGCACCAGAAATAATAAATTCATTACTAGCACTACAAAGAATGGTACATAAACCTTTTTCGGCTAGCGTCCGAGCTCCAGTATTTCCAGTACCTGCCTGATACATCGTAACTCCTCCTGCTACCGCAATAGTTATATCACCTGCTGAGGCATTAAATACACTACACATATCACCTGCTGTCAATGTACCTGCAGGAACAGTTACTATTGTACCACTGGCAGTCATTCTGCTTAAATAACTTACATGTGCAGTTGTAAGACTAATATTGACGCTAGCACCTGCATGAATTCCAAGTCTTCCCACGATGGTGCCATCGGCAAGAATTTTTGCTGCTGCGCCAGTACCGTCAACATCAGTAGGACTTACATAGAAACCATTAGCCAGGAACAGATGAGCTGAGTTAGTGCCACTATTGTTGACATTGCCGAGACGAAGAAGTTGGTCACTACCTACGTTAT
>Ga0187217_1000475_pt1 | contig 16824 bp, 12 predicted proteins | sample 15SPOviralmetaG_FD_130165 | JGI IMG/M metagenome (GOLD analysis project Ga0187217, IMG submission 130165) | Marine viral communities from the oligotrophic San Pedro Time Series (SPOT) site, San Pedro Channel, CA, USA - 15 SPOT_SRF_2010-09-15... | ecosystem: Environmental > Aquatic > Marine >... | reverse complement strand
TGAATTATTAAATAATAATATAGAAAATCCTGAATATAGAATTTTACCAAATTTTTTTTATGATAAAGAAGAAATTAAAAAAATGAAAAGGTATATAATAATGTTTTATATAATGATAAAAGGTGATTATGCTAATATTGACGGTGTAAATACAGGTTTATAGTTTATTACAAGTTCATAAAGTAATAAAATATATAATATTATTTTAAAGCAAATATATATATATATATGGTAATGACACAAGAAGAAAAAAATAAAAATATATTTAAATTAATAGCATCAAAATTATCAAAAATATTTCTAACTTTTAATAATAAATACGAATTACAAATAATAGAAAAATATGATAAAAATAAAGATAAATGTAAAATAATAAATAAACAAAATCTAGAAATTGATACAGATTCTAATACGGAACAGATTATAAATTCAAAATTAGTAATAATAATGAACTTGTATTTAGATTATAGTATAATAGAAAGGCAATTAGAAACTTTTAAATCTTCTTTTATTATTGATATAGCAGATGCATTGACAGTAAGTGTTAATACGATTGAAGTTTTAAGAGTTGAAATTGGAAATAATAATAGCAGGACAACGGATGTTATTTTTACATTAGATTCATTAAATGCACAACAAAAAATAACGGATTTAATAAATGGCGTAATTAATCAACCTAGTTTTTTCACTTTAAGACGAATGTTGAATTACAGTGGAATTATTATAGGTAGTATAACACAACAAATTATTGATATAAATAATTTAAATAACTTAGATCAGGCTGTATCATTAAATACAGATTTAACAGATACCATAGATGAAATTAAATTAAATGAAAATACTAGAGATTGTTCTAGTATTTACAATACTGTTTACAATAAAGTTCCTAGAGATAGAGCCAATAAATGTAATGGATATCCAATATTTAAAACACCTCAAGAAGAAATCCAATATTTTGAATCAGTAGAACCACGGATTCAAAGAGGCAGATGGAACATGGGTTATACGAATACAAAATTATTTCCTATAATTTCAAGAGGATTTGAATATGGTTCATGGAGAGATTTTAGTAAAAATCCAGAAGATAAAAAATATAAATATACAACACCTATCAAACAAGCAAATAATTTATTTAGAAATACAGCATATTCTATGTCAAAAAAAGAATTAATAGCATATCTTTCAAGAAATAATGTCCGAAGATAATATTAGAAGTGAACAATTTCCAAATCTGAGAGTTTCCAGTATTCTTTACTGCCATTTGGCATTGGTCTAGCAATAATAAATGGTATTTTTTTTTGTTCATATTCTTTGAGTGCTATTGTATAACCATCAATTATATCTGGTTCAATATCAATAAAGGGATCAGCCCCATTGTTTAGTTGTTTTGCACGTAAACCAATAACTTTTGTAAATTCATATTTTGTAACAAATGGAACAGTTTTATGAAGTTCGTCAATAACGAGACCTCGATCATCTCTTACTATTTTACAAGCTGCTAATAATTCTTCATTACTTGGTTGGTTAATATCCGGGTGAAAATCCAATAATTCGTTTTTTTCTAATTCTTGTTCTATTTTAAAGTAATCATTCGTATCATCGCTATCATCACTAGTGTCAGTATCATCATTATCAGTAGTTTCATTGTCTTTTTCTGACAAAGAATCATCGTTAAATAATTGAATTTTATTTTTTCTTTCATCATCATCTTCATCATCTTTATCATCTCCATGTTCGTCTTCTGGAACTTCACCTTCTTCTAGTGCATTATCATCTTCATCTTCGTCTTCAGGAACTTCACCTTCTTGTAGTGCATTATCATCTTCATCTTCGTCTTCGGTAACTTTCCCTTCTTCGGGTAGATCTTCATCTTCATCTTCGTCTTCGGTAACTTCCCCTTCTTCGGGTGTTTCATTATCTTTTGTGGAACTAGTTTTCTCATCTAAATAAATTTTTACTCCTTGTTTTTCTTCAAAATCTACACCATTTGAATTATCATCATCCGTGAATTCTTCTTCATTTTTATTTTTTGAAAACAGGGTCTTATCTTCAGTATCTGAATCACTTGTATCCATATATAGATTAGTATAATATTATTTTTATTATAATATTATATTCAATTTATTTAAAATCGCTACTTTTCCATACAGTATCACAGTGAGAACATATATATACAAATTTCATATTCTTATCATCATAACGAAGGTATATAATTTCAGCAGAATTATCTGATTCATTATTTTGTATATCTTTTTTAGTTTCTTCATCGTCTTTTATAATTTTTTTTTTCTTAGGATTATTGGTAATACAATCTTCATTAATACATTTAATATTATGAATTCGCGGGAGTGTTGGGTCAAATTTTGTAAAACTATTTACAATATGTTCATAAGAATCATCAGAATCTATTTTTTGTGATTTAGAAACACAGATATTTTCTAGATTACTAACAATTGTTTCATCTTCATTACCACATTTTCTACAATAATATGTAAGTGAATTTTCATCATCTTCTGAAATTTTAATATAATAAAGATTTCCACAGTCTTTGCAAAAGTTCATTCTTATTATAACTAAATCTATAGATTATTATTTATTTCAATTTATTTCTTTTATTAAATTTTCAAAATGATTTTTTAATGATGAATATGATATATTTACTGTCATATTACGATATACATTTTCTAAGTTAATATTATTGTCATTTTCAGTGTCTATTTTTTTTATAATTCGTTCCAGTATTTTATTTTTATTATTTCTAAAATATTCAATCACAATTGGATAAAAAATTTGGAATTGTGGCTGTAAAAAATTTTTATTTATTATATTAAGAATGCTTGTTTTGTAGTTCATAAATTCAACACCATTTTTGTAAGGTTCGCACCATTTATTTTTTTCATTATAACCAGGTTCATTAATTAATGGGTTATTATTAAAAATAGTAATTATCGTAAGTAAAATGGTTGAAATAGTTTGACAGGAACTCCATTGTTCTCCTCGCCATGTATTTAAAATAGATAGACAAACTTTTCCATTTCTATATAAATTAGGATGAAATCTAGTAATACCATCGTTGGTATGATAAGTGACAATAGGGGGTGAAAATGGATAATCTGTTGTAAAAGTAAATTCAAAAAAATAAAAACCATCTTGATATGGTGTATCTTCGGGACCAATTATTAATGCATACCCTTTAAAAAGGTCCGTTTCAGAGTGACTATAATATATATTATTATCTGTTAGAGGGTTTTTCATAATAGTTTTAACATCTTTTAATAATCGTTTAAAATTTATACCAGTTTTTAAATTTTCGCTCATTATTTTTATATATTTAGAAATATTTAAATATATATAAATTATTATTATTTTACAATGTATTTAAGTAACAAAATAAGTTTTGATTTTGGCTTCATAAAAAATTGATTTAAAAAAATCTTTGAAATAGTATATCAAGAAATGTCAATACGATTCAGTACATTAGATGGGTTTCTTCAAAGATATAAAACAAAAGATGATGAAGAACCGAGTCATACAAAAATAGGAAATGTTGGACTTGGAATATATGGTGGTTCGTATTGTATCCCAGATGATAAAATGAAAGAGTTTTATAAATTATACCATAAAGAAACTTTTACACAAGGAAAACCTAGCTATTTAACAGAGGTTCAGTATAGAGATAGTGGTCCCATTCTAATAGATATCGATGAGAGGTATAGTATAGATATTAATAATAGACAACATACTGATGAACATATTATAGATTTGATTAATTTATATATAGAAAAACTCAGGGACATGATATTAGAAGAGTCGTTTAATATACCAGTTTATGTATTTGAAAAAGATGAAATAAATAAAGATAATGAAACATACGTAAAAGATGGCATACATATTATTTTGGCAATAAATTTAGAGCATGACGCAAAAGTTATTCTAAGAAATAAAGTAAAAGAAGAAATTAATATTATATTTGAAGATTTGCCTTTAACAAATAGTTATGAAGAAGTTATGGATTTTGGTGTGGCGAGGGGGAAAACGAATTGGCAATTGTATGGATCTAGAAAACCAAATAATAAAGCTTATAAGTTAAAACATGTGTATAATATAATTGCACAGGAAGATGGTTTAAATGAATTTGAAATTGATAAAAGAAAAATAGATGTTTTAGAAATTTTACCTAAAATAAGTGCTAGGAATAGAGATGTTATTACAATAGAGTTAAAACAGGAAATTAAAGATGAAATAAAACATAAGAATAATTTAACAACAGTAAAGGCAAAACCCAAAATTACTATTGTAAATGCAGATTTTGATAATATTGTTGAATGTCAATTAGCATTTCCAAATATTTCTAGTAAAGATGAATGTGAAAAAATTATAAAATTCATAATTGATTATGCAAAACAAAATAATAATTATGATATTAAATTTGCAAATGATTTAACTATGGTTTTAAATGAAAATTATTATGAACCATATGAGAATTGGATTAAAACATGCTGGTGTCTAAGAAATGTCTCTAATTTATTATATCCATCATTCTTATTATTCTCATCTAAAAGTGATAAGTTTGTATGGGAAATATCCAAAGGAGAATGCTATGAAGAATGGAATAATAAAAAATTTAACAAATCGCTTGCACCAGCGCTTGGTAGTTTGAAATTTTGGGCAAATGAGTGTGATTCTTGCGAAGTTAAGGAAATTACAGAAGAACATATAGATTATTATTTATATAAAACATTATCAGGTTGCACAGAATGGGATATTGCTAAATTAGTTTATGCTCTTTACAGAGGAGAATATAAATGTGTAAATATAAAACAAAAAATTTGGTATGAATATAAAAATGGTCGATGGAGTGACATTGATTCGGGCACAAGTTTAAGACAATCCTTATCTCATAGTGTATCAAGAATGTTTCATAAAAGAACTCAAAATGCGTTAGATGAGGCCGATTCAGTTGATGACCAAGATATTAAAAAACAAAAACAAATGGATGCATCAAAATTATCAGAAATGGCATTAAATTTAAAAAAAACAACATGGAAACAAAATATTATGAGAGAGTGTTGTGAAGTTTTCTTTGATAAACACTTTTTGCAAAAATTAGATACAAATAAAGATTTATTATGCTTTAATAATGGTGTAATGGATTTTAAAAATAAAGAATTTAGAAGAGGTGATCCCAATGATTATGTATCGTTATGCACCAATACTGATTATATTGAAATAGATAATACAAACAATGAACATGTTAGAATTCAAAATGAAATAAATGAATTTATGGAACAACTTTTTCCAAATCCAAATTTGAGGAATTATATGTGGCAACATTTGGCTAGTATTCTTAAAGGTGGAAATAAAAACCAAACATTTAATATTTATACTGGTTCTGGGCGTAACGGTAAGTCTAAATTAGTAGAATTAATGGGTTTGGTTTTGGGTGATTATAAGGGTTCTGTTCCATTATCATTAATTACTCGTGAAAGGACTGGTATTGGCAATGTTTCACCAGAAGTAGCTCAGTTAGTAGGTGTTAGATATGCAGTAATGCAAGAACCATCAAAAGCCACAAAATTAAATGAAGGTCCTATGAAAGAATTGGTAGGCGAAGATCCAATACAATGTCGTGCCCTATTTAAGGATGCAATTACGTTTGTTCCACAGTTTAAATTGGTTGTCTGCACTAATCACTTATTTGATATTCAAAGCACTGATGATGGTACATGGCGTAGAATTAGAGTGTGTGATTTTGTGTCTAAATTTATAGACAATCCTTCTGATAATCCAGATGATCACCAGTTTAAAATAGATAGAGATATTGATAAAAAATTTGTCGAATGGGTTCCTATCCTAACATCAATGTTAGTAAAAAAGGTTTTTGAAACAGAGGGATATGTCCAAGATTGCGATGAAGTAATGGCAGCAAGTCAAAAATATAAAGAACAACAGGATCATATGGCAGCATTTATTAAAGAAAGAATTCAAAAACATGAAACGGGAATTATTAAGAAAAGTGATGTTAAGCAGGAGTTTGAAGATTGGTATACAAATTTATATAGTGGGAAAGTTCCTAGTGGAAAGGAATTATATGAATATTTATCTAAAGTTCTTGGTCCCCTTAGCTCAAAAGGATGGAAAGGGTGGACACTATGTCATTCTTATGACATGATAGATGAAAATATCATAATTAAACCAAATGATGTATAAATTAATAATTTATTACTAAATTAATAATTTATTACTAAATTAAAATTTTACGCGTTTGTATAATTCAAGAGCGGCTAAACCACCGGCAATTTGTGCTAAAATATAAGGTAAAAGATCAGTTGTTGAAAGTTTTTTAGCGGCGACCATCATAATTGATACGGCAGGATTAAAATGACCACCTGAATATGGTCCTAAAACCATCATTGCTACTAAAAGAGCAACGGCAATGGGGACAGGTGACTTTGTGGCAAGAATAACATATAAGAAGAAAAGAGTTCCTAAAAATTCTGCGAGAAACTTATGCATTATAATATATTACAAATATTTTTATTTTATACATTCCCGGTTGTTGTAGTTGTTGTGTCATCCGTATTATTTTTAATTATATGTACGGTCTTACAAGATGTTATTTTGCAATCCGATGTATTAAATAAATGCCTGCTTCTACCATATAATCTTTTCCAGTTAGTTACATCAGAACTATTACCTGAATTTGCTGAAAATATATTTTTACATCCTCCTCTGTGTGGCATTTTAGCCATTCCAAATAAAGGACCATAAGACAAGTATTTTTTATTATCAGTTTGATCAACTTTGTGGGCTATTTTTCCAACTCTTCTTCTAATTAAATTTTCTCTAGCTACTTGAGCACCTTCTAATCTTGTTGGAGAGGGTTTAGCCGCATTACTTAATTCTTGTAATCTCATTTTACAGTTTGACATTTATATAATAATAATATAAAAAATTTATCCAAATGTATTTTCTCCACTATATTTAATATATAAAAATCCATCATCATCTTTATAATTGACATAGCAATAATTAATTGTTTCTGATGAATTAACCAAAATGTTATCATTAAAAAAAAGGAAAATTGCCATCGAGGAATCTAATTTTAATCTTTTTCTCACAACATAAACAAATTGGCCAACCGTTAAATCTTTCGGTATTAAATATTTAGTTTTATTAACTAACGGAATATTTTTTCCACTTCTTTCTAAAATACAAGGCAACCTATCTGGATATTTATTCATAATTCTTTTAGATTCGTTTTTTCTATATTCAAAATCATATTTGCTTTTAAAATTTATATTTTTATTTTCAGTATTTGATATTATTTTGGAAATAATATTCATTATAATATTTCTAAATATTATTCTGTTACAATTCTAGGTGCAATATTCATTGTAATTAACTCGTGTGCCAATAATTTAAAAGCATATGGAATATTTAGTCTTGAAAAGTCCGTTCTATTTCCACAAGTTTTACATAAATGTATTTTTCTTTCAGGATTAAATATTGCAAACATTCCACACTGCTTACAAGAATAAACCTTATATTTATCGGAAGAATCATACAATCTACTTTTTGTAAATCTACTACAGCCATGAGATACCATACAATCTCTTTCCATTTCACCATAACGAAGACCTCCTTCTCTAGCTCTTCCTTCAGCAGGTTGGCGAGTTAAAATCACCATCGGTCCAGAACTTCTAGCGTGTTGTTTGTCTTGAACCATATGCTTTAACCTTTGGTAAAATGCTGGGCCATAAAATATATCAGTTTCTATTTGTTCTCCTGTAAAACCATTCATTAAAATAGAATTTCCATGGCTTTCATAACCGAGAGATGAAAGTATATCTTTAATTTTACTAATAGGCAGATCATTAAAACTTGTTCCATCTCCAAAAAGTCCTAATTCTAAAAGAGCTTTTCCTAAAAGGGTCTCTTTTAATTGGCCAATAGTCATCCTACTCGGGATCGCGTGCGGATTTATAATTATATCAGGTCGTTCTCCATTTTCACAAAAAGGCATGTCCGTTTCATTTAATACTACACCAATAGTACCTTTCTGTCCATGTCTACTTGAAAATTTGTCACCAATTGTAGGTTTTCTATTTGCTCGTATTTTAATTTTTCCAATAATATAACCGTCGCCATTACGATGTATATAATTTTTATCAATATAACATTCTTCATTTGTTCGATGTATTCTACTTTGATCTAAATACTTAATAAGTTTTGTATGATCATTTCGAGCTTCTCTTATAGGAATAACTTTTCCAATAATAATATCTTTATTTTCAACTAGAGTACCTTCTGGTATTATACCCATATTATTTAATTTATTGTAATTTGCGAATTTCATTCCTTTAGTTTTTAATCCATTTGGTTTGCATCTGATTTCTTCATCACCATGTAGTTTTTTATCTTCATCTTTTTCAGTATGATATATTGTTGCTGAAAATAATCCTCTATCTAAAGCAGCCTTATTAAATATAATACTATCCTCTTGATTATAGCCTGAATAACTCATAATGGCAACTTTTACCATTTCACCAGATGGAATTGTATTTAATTTAATAAAATTCATTAATCTTGTATCAACAAGAGGTCTCATTGGATAATGTAAAATATAAGCTGTCTTGTCCATTCTAAGATGAAAATTAGTAGCGTATATACCCATTGCTTGTTTTCCCATAGCACACTGATATGTGTTTCTAGGAGATTGGTTATGTTCGGGAAATGGAATACAACTAGCTAGAATTCCAAAAATAGTGCTAGGATGGATTTCACAATGTGTCCATTTATATTTATTTGTTAATTTATTTGAAAACATTGCGATCATAGAATAATTTTGTTCTTCAGAATCAATATATTCTAAGATTGCTTTTTCAGTATTATGATTTATAAACATTTCGTTCCAAGATAATTTTCCATTAATGATATCTTGTTTAATTGAGTGATCTATATTCATTTTATTATTATCAATTATTAAAAGTGGGCGCGTCATTCTTCCGGCATCATTGCAAATTTTTATTTCTAATTCTTTTGTATCAAATATAATACTAGTATAAATATTAATAATACCTTGATGTTTTTTTTCTTTCATAAACAAGTAAAATTCATAAGGGTCTTTACAAATACCTACCCAACAACCATTTACAAAGATTTTAACTTTATTATAAACTTCATTAATTGTACACTTATCTATACTTTTAATATGCATTTTAACAATGTCGTGAATTGGTTCGCTATTTGATCTAATAGTTACATGTGTTAAATAAGATAAATTTTTAACTACTCCAACTGGTTGCCCTTCTGGTGTTTCTGCTGGGCAAATAAATCCCCACCCAGTGTTATGTAACTTTCTAGGAGGAATTAATTTACCACTTTTATCTATAGGTGTATTTACTCTTCTCAGATGACTTAGAGTTGAAATGTATGTTAAACGATTTAACACCTGTGCAACACCAACTTTATTTGAATTTGGATTTTTAACACCAAAATCACCCGTAGCAAGAGCACGTTTTATTCCATTTTCAATAGTAGTAGATTTTATAATTTTATATATATTCGTTGAATTGATAATATTATTATAATTATCGGTAGACCTCCATGAACCATTGTTGATTTCTCTAATAATTTGTTTTGACATATCTTTCACCAGTTTATTAAAATAATTTCTAAAAAGATTATTTAAAAGAGTTCCAGTTAAATCAATTCTTTTATTATAATAAGCATCACGATCATCGGGGTCTCTCCACCCAAAACTAGTTTTTAATAATTTATTTGTCATATATCCTAGAAAATAAATTTTTTGTCGTTTGGTAAAGCAATGTGGGTAAAGATCATTATCAAGTATATTTCTTGTAAATTCTGTTTTTTTTAAATCACCGGTTTCTTTGTCCATATTCATGGGAGTAAATATTATGTTTGATTTTATAAAATCGAATGCATCTTCCTCTGTAAGATATTTATTTGATTCAATAATTGATGCCTTTAATGCATATAACATTTTTTCCATTTTCTTGTCTTTAAGATTTAATAAAATATATTCACTAATTTTGTTATCTTCAATAATTCCCAATGCTCTAAAAAGTATAAATAATGGAATTGGTTTTTTTATCCGTGGAATTTGAACATCAATTGGGTATCCAAACCCATTATTTCTAGAGCAAATCATTACATTAATTTGTTTTGGAGATATGCATTTAAAATCAGGTATTGATTTAATTTCGGCTAACCAAGACCATTTATTATTGTTTTTTTTAATATTAAAACACGTAACTCTATTTTCAGCAGCTCTTTCTTGACCCACGCAAATTTTTTCCGAACCATTAATAATAAAATAGCCACCAGCGTCAACTTTGCATTCACCTGTAATCTCTGGTTTTAAATGAGAATTTTGAGTTAAAATACATATTACTGATTTTATCATAATGGGTATTTTTCCAATATTAATTTTTGGAATTTTTTTATAATTTGTTTCGCTATTTTCCAAATTTTCACCACTTCGTTTAATTATTTTAATTTCTAAATCAATTGTCATAGTGGATGAATAAGTAAAATTTCTTAATCTTGCTTCCTGTGGAAACATAAGTTTAGTTGCACCATTATTTTCATATATTTGCGGACGATGTATATTTAAATTATTAAATGTTACTATTAATTCTAACCTATGTTTGTTGGAAGTTTTATCAAAATCGTTTTCTGAAACAATCCTTACTGGATTAAACATCTTAATTGTATTTTCTATTTCTACACTAACAAAATTATTATATGATTCCAATTGATGGCGTACACATCTTCCCAAATGTTGACCTTTAAAATATGCCTCAATTAATTTCCATTGTAATTGGTCGTCCATGGTTGGTTTCATGATAATATACTAATGATAAATAGTTCAATTTATTTTTAAATAGTAATTTATATTTATATAGTATATAAATAAAATGAAAAATGATAACAATAATAAAAATAAGAAAAAAAAAACGGTAGTTTTTAAAGAACAACGCGTTAATAAAAAAAAGAACCATAATAAAAATCATCTACATCAATATAGGGATAAATATAAAAATTTTCATCAAATAAACAACAAGAAAAAAGATATAAACTCAAATAATATATTTTTATCAATGGAATTTAATAAAATAATTAATGATATAAGAAAACAGCGTTTAGAAAATAAAAAAGAACTTCAAAATAAAAATTTAAAACAACTGACATCAAAGTTGGATTTAAAAATTAACACACCTCCTTTAACTTTAACGCGTTCGTCTTCATTAAATTCCTTTTTAAATAGAGTAAACTGTAATTTTGAAAATCAAACTTTAGAAATTCAAAAAAAAAAATTACATTATAAAATTACCCCAATAGTTTTAACTCCACCAATTATTCAAAAAACAAAAGTAGTAATAGATTGTAATATTAATTCAATAAAAGATATACTAAAACTAATAGATAAATATCCGTTAAAAAACGATATTGAATATAATATTAATATTAAAGCTTTGAATAACATTAAAGAACCATTAAAAAAATTAGATAGTATGATCGGAATGAATAAATTAAAAAATTCAGTAGTGGATCAAATAATTTACTATATACAAGATTTGAATAAATGTGAGGATTTTATGCATACGGTTATTTATGGTCCTCCTGGAACAGGAAAAACAGAAATAGCAAAACTGGTTGGTTATATTTTTTCATCTTTAGGAATATTAAAAAAAAATACATTTAAAAAAGTTACTCGTGCAGATTTAATAGCTGGTTATTTAGGACAAACTGCTATGAAAACAAAACAAACGATCGAAAGTTGTTTGGGGGGTGTTCTTTTTATAGACGAAGCATATTCCTTAGGTAATAGTGAAAAAAGAGATTCTTTTGCAAAAGAATGTATTGATACTATTTGTGAGACACTTAGTGATTATAAATCTAATATAATGGTAATAATCGCAGGTTATAAGGAAGAGTTGGAAGAATGTTTTTTTTCTTACAATAAAGGTTTATCATCTAGATTTCCATGGCGTTTTGAAACCGATGATTATAATAGTAATGAATTAAAAGATATTTTTATAAAAAAGGTTCATGATATAGAATGGAAAGTAACACCTGAATTAAAAAATAGTTGGTTTGAAAATAAAATGGATTATTTTAAATATTACGGTAGAGATATGGAAACATTATTATCAAAAATTAAAATTGCACATAGTAGACGCGTTTTTTGTAACTCATCAGAAAAAAAATATATAACAATTGAAGATTTAAATAATGGATTTGAAAAATTTAAAGAGAATAAAATAGATAAAAATAATAATTTTTTAAAAAACCAAATATCATTAAGTCATATCTATTTGTAATTTGTTTAATTTTTTGAATTATAATAATACAAAAAATTAATGGGGGATAAAAAAACAATACAAGTTAATCCAAATTTTTTATCAGGTAAAAAATCTACTAAAACTGAAAAAAAAAGAAAGGAAACTTTACAATCTTTAATTAAACCTAATAGTATTAAAAAATCTTTAATTAATAAAATAAAAAGTTTTCATAAGAATGTAAGAAATAAAAATAATAATCTTATTAAAAATGAACAACGAGATAAAAATGAACAACAAGATAATAAAGAAGGTTTTAAAAATAATATAAATTATTTAGATAATATTATTAAATCAAGAAAAGAAAAAAAAAGATTAAAAAAAGAAAGAAAAAAACAAAGAACTTTAAAAAAAGAATTAGATAAACAATTATCTTCACAAGGAAATATTGAACAATATAATATCTCACCCATGACTAATTTAAATCAAAGTACAAGTAATTTAAAAACTTCATTAATTAATCAACAAATTAAATTAGATATACCAAAAACTTTTGATAAACCAATAAATAATTTAGAAAATACGCAAAATATTAATCAACAAACAACAAATGTTGCAATTAATGATAATCCAAATAAAATACCCCGTTTTTCAAATTATAATACAACACAAAAAGAGCCACCTTATGGTTGTTTAAAAGGTGGTAGTAAACCAACATATTCTCAATATAAAAGAACAATTAAAAAACCCGAAAGTAATTTTAATATAAATTCGATAGAAAAACCAAAATTAGGATTTATAGATAAACCATCTGAACAAAATGTATTTAATAGACAAAAAAAATTAAATAATTTAAAGGATATTTTAGCCACACCAAAAAATGAAAAAACTTCTATAATTAAAAATCAAAAGGTAAGAAAAACTATAAAATTATACAAATTAGGTAAAATTAAAAATAAAGTTAGTGTTTTAGTTAAATCAGGATTAACAAGAAAAAAAGTAAAAGATGAGCATAAAATTCTAAAAGAAACGTGTTTAAGTGATGTTAAAAAATATCTAAGAAAGCACAATCTTATTAAAATGGGAAGTTCTGCACCCGAAGATGTTTTGCGGAATATGTATGAAGATTCTTATTTATCAGGTAAAGTATTTAATAAAAATCCAGAAAATTTACTTCACAATTATTTAAATGATGAAGATAATTTCTCGTAGTGATAATTTGCTATAATAAAAACAGATTAACATAGTTAAAATTATAATGTAATTAAATTATATTTAATATTGTAGTTTATTCTTTTATAAGGTGAGCTGATATTAATATAATTTCTTCTATTGTCTGTTATTTCTCTAAAATAAAATTTGTTGGATATGGCACAATTAATATTATTTTTATATAAATTAACAAAAAAGGATTTATGTTCTTCAAATGATAAATCATTATCCCAAGGAAAATCTTTTAAAACTTGTGTTTTTGCAATAAATAAATTTAGAGTTATATCTGTTTTATATATATCTAATTTATCATCTAATTTTATAAAATTATTACAACAATAAATATCATTTTTGTAAATTGATGCAAATGTGTAGGTATAATTTATGTTATTCTTACCATATATTTTACGATCATCGCATATTCCACCTATTAAACTTATATCATTATTTATTTCCATAAAATTTAATATTTCAATAAGATTTGTTTTATTATTAATATAATTATCATCATCTAAAGTTAAATAATATTTTGTATCAGTAATATTTACTATAGAATTTCTTCCCTTTGATAAACCTATATTATAAGATAAGTCTATTATATGTGTATTATCATCAATATATTTTTTATTTTCTTCTTTAATATCTTTACCGCTGTCGTCAGCAATAATGATTTTAATATTTTTATATATTTTTCTTATTTGTTCTATACAATTTTTTAAACACAAAGGTCTATTAAATGTTTTAATACCGATTGTTAAGTATTTGTCAATATTTTCAAGAGTTATTTCATTTTTTTTATCGTTAATTTTTTTTGATTTATTTTTAACTGAATTAATCATTGTTTCTAATACATTTGTCCATGATTTTACAGCTTCATTGCTATAAAATATTTTATTAATATTATTTAAAATTAAATTTTTAATACGGTCTCTTTCTATTTTATTTGTGGCTATATTAACGGCTATATTTATATAATCATCTTTATTTTTTGCAATTAAATCAGTTACACCCATAATATTATAATAAGCAAACGACCATCTACTACCCAAATATTTATCAGGTAACGTAACGACTAATCCGCCAATTTCTAACGCTTCTCTAGTTGTGGTACAACCACCAGCATAATAAGAATCTAAAATTACATCGGATAATTTATATAAAGCCATTAATTTATGATGTTCCTGTTGTGGTATAAAGTGAACTCTATCCATATTTATATTTTCATTAATTAATCTCTCTTTTACGATATTAATTATTTCATCATTATCACCATCATGTAGTAATAATCTTCCATTAGTATCTTTTTCTAATATTCTTGCTAATATTTTATCAAATTCAGGGTGGCGTTTAAATGGTTTTTGCATACATATATACCAGTTTCCTGAAGATGGAACATATGAAGAAAAATCTTCTCGTGTTAAATTATCAAATCTTTTATTATTAATATTAGATATACCTTTATTTGTTCTAGGTTCATAATACTGGTGCATTTTTGAACCTGGTAATAGTATTAATTTTTCAGTATAATGGTCTTTTGAATGTTCATAATCTAATTCAGCTCCTTCCCAAGAAACATAATAATCAACAATATTACTGTTTACTCCTGATGTTACAGGATGACCATGTGTTACAGCCTGAACTTTTGCTAATTTAGACATTAATATTTTAGTTGTTATAACAGACATTGTTGAATCTAAATATAAAATAAGATCAAAATTTTCAAAACCTATTCTCTCTCTAGCCTTTTCTAACCATAAATCATGATTTTTTGTATTTATTATTATTTTTTTATCATATTTCTTATCCTCTAAGTATTGACTGTCAGATATATAAGGCTCTTTAAAATTAATAAAAGTAATATCAAACTTGTCTCTTGGTAACCGGTCCATTACACCTCTAAAATCAGACAAAACAGAGTTATTTTCATAAAAAAAGGCTGAAGCAATTGCAATTTTATATTTATTACAATTAATACTATAATTAATTGGATATTTATAATTTAATTCTGGAAATATTTTAATAGATAATTTATAACGTTTATTCATTAAATCTTTAAAATCAGCTTCATAGTAAATTTCTAAATTAAAAGCTGATAATATGCAAAATAAATATGGATCACTATCATTATACGCACTAGATATATTTATACTATTTAAATTTATTAAATCATTTAATCTATTACAATGTTCTTTAATAATGTTTTTTGCATCAATTACCGATTTAGGATATCCAGTAACTAGGGTTGCTAATTGTACATCAGCTACATTATCTTTTTTTGAATATGAATTAGCTGCTTGTTCAAAATTTTTTTTTGATTTATTATAATTTTTTTTTTGAAAATTATATCTTCCCATTAATTTTAATAAAATTTCTCCTTGAAAACTATTTACGTGTATATGTGGAGATGCAAAACTACTATCAAATGCTTTTTCTAATAAAAAATAACCAATATCTTGGGTATCTTTGTTACCTATATTTATTAAAGATAGTTGCATTAAAGCATTACCATTTTGAGGATTTAAAATGAATGCTTTTTTAAATATTTCTTCTCTTTGTGAAAAATCATTTATACCATATCCTATATTAACTAATCTTTGTGATTCAATAATATCGTTATTTGTAGTTTTTTTATTTTCTATTATATTTTTTATTAAATTCATTATATTTTAATATTCATTATATTTTAATATTCATTATATTTTAATATTCATTAAATATATTTTATAAAATTTGAATTAACTTCATATTTATATTTAAAGCATTAATAATAAAATATATAAATGGAAAATCCTTTTGAAAATTTTAGTCAATATGAAAATGTTAAATTATTTATATCCACGCCTTGCTATGATTCAATGGTATGTTTACAATATACTATTAGTTTATTAAATTTGACAAGAATGTTACCCCATTACAATATTGATTTTGTAATTGATTTTATTGGAAATGAAAGTTTAATACCTAGAGCAAGAAATAACTCATTGGCTAAATTTATGAACTCTGATTCTACACATATGTTATTTATAGATTCAGATATAGAGTTTCCCTGCGAGGCGGTATTAACTTTACTTAAAGCGGATAAAGATGTTGCTTGCTGTAGTTATCCCAAAAAAGGATTTAATTGGAAAAAATTAATTCATTCAATTCAAACTAATAGAGAATCTAATGAAGCTATTAGTTCCCGTGGTTTAGATTTTGCATATAATCTTATGTATGATAAAGAAAATAATATTATAAGAGATGATGATTTTATAAGAGTAAAACATGCATCAACAGGTTTTATGATGATTAAAAAAGATAT
>Ga0187217_1000469_pt1 | contig 16897 bp, 14 predicted proteins | sample 15SPOviralmetaG_FD_130165 | JGI IMG/M metagenome (GOLD analysis project Ga0187217, IMG submission 130165) | Marine viral communities from the oligotrophic San Pedro Time Series (SPOT) site, San Pedro Channel, CA, USA - 15 SPOT_SRF_2010-09-15... | ecosystem: Environmental > Aquatic > Marine >... | reverse complement strand
TTTATTTATTTTTCTTGTTTTTTTTATAATTTTGATTCAAATATTTGACAAAATTTTGATTTAATTTTATTTTTGATTTAAATATTTGTCAAATTTTTGATTTAATTTTTGAGAGATTTTTTTATTTTTACATCTTATTTTATTTTTTATTATATATATTTCATTATCTTTTATGGTAACAAAATATATTATGTTTTATAAAACTTCGCACTACCTTCGGACTCTTGATAAGAATTTCTCTCACAAATCTAGATAAATTCTTAAATAATTTTTATATTCTATATATTTTTTTTCAATTTTATCTTAACTCTTGAGAGATTATTTTTTCTTTTTTGTTTTATATTTTTTTCTTTTATCTTTTTTTCTTTTATCTTTTCTTGTTTTATTTTTTACCCCAGCACCCTGAAAGGCGAATGGAGGCCGACCAATCTCATTCTGGAGGATACCACTCATTCTAAAGGCCGAGACCTCGGTCGGCGGCGGCCCTGGGAAGGCCTGGAGTACGCCACTCACTCCAAAGGCCGAGGCCTCGATAAAATCGTCTGATGGTAATAATATCTTTTTTGGTGGGTAAGAGTACCAAGCATTTCCCGGGCTAAATTTTACGAGGTTATCTTTTGAACCTGACATAATTATACTATATATTTTGTATATATTTTTTAGAAGAAAATATGTTAATATATATTAATGGAAACTATAGATATAGATTTTGTTAGATGTTTAACAAGAAATAATTTTTTAAAAAATGGGGATCCTAATATAAATATAAAGGCTACATTATGTTTAAGATTATTATTGTTTCTTGATAGTTTACATGATTTTGGTGATAAAAATAGAACAGAAGGGGCTAAAGCTGATCCTACAGTTAAAGACCAAATAATGGAAAAATTACTAATTAAATTACTAAAAGATTTAAAATGGATACTTTCAGCCCCAACTGATTCACCATATTTATTAATGCTTAAAGAGTTTATAACTAATATGTTGGTGCAGAGCGCGCCTAATGCTGCAGGTGAAACGACAGAGGAATTAAATAAAAATTTAAAGATATATTCTATTTTTTTTGGCTCTGGAAATTGGCCAGGCATGGATAGACCATCATATAATGATATTCAAAAATTAATGACAACGGCCGCGCAGCAGTCGGGTGGTGTGGTTGCTGAGAATAAATATTTTTCTTTAATCAAAGAAACAATCGGAGCTGCGACTAGGTTATATTTTTATCCAACAAATATTGGTCTGAAATTGTTTAATGAATACCCAGTCACACCTGAGGATGAATCACAGTATGAACATAATATTGGTTTTGGTATAAGATGCTTATTCCTGTCGACCGCTCCGACGGGGAGTGGGGTAGGAGGCCAAAAATTACACCAAAATAAAGGAAATTCAAAAAAATTGCATTCTTATGCTAATCAATTAATGAATTATATTTATCAAGATCCTAATGATGTAAATGAAAAATATATTATTTTTATAATCGCATGTTTAATATATTTTTGGGAACCAGTTACTAATCAGGAGGGCTCCCCTCACAAATATATACAGTATAATAATATTGAACTTGGTTCCTATGTTCATGATCTATTTTTTCAATATATTATAAATTACTCGTTGAATTGTTTTACAATTATTCCAACTTCAAATCATAATATTACTGCTGGTGCTTGGCAATTTATGACATCAATACTGCAATATCTATGTTTTCAAATAGAAACAAATCAGGATTGCATGGGAAAACAGGAAGCATTACATAAAAGAAGTCTAGCCAAAGGAAGTAATTATAATATTAATACTTTTTTTGATCAAAAGGTTTCTGTTATAATTGATGCTGCAGGAAAACCTCGAAGTATAAATTATTTGACTCAATGTTTTATAGATATATTTAAGGAACCATCGGTTACTAATGAACAAGCATTTGTATTATATAATACAAGTGCTTCAAAATTTGATTCTGCTGGAATAAGTAATTTAGAATCTTCTATGAAACAAGTCGATAAAGAATTAGAAATTGGTTTAGTAGATGAAACAGAATATACAAAGAATTATGTATTTAATATAAAATGTGGAGTGGAATTAATAATATCAATAGGGTTTATATATGATGCAACAAGTGGTAAATTTTTAGTGGTATTTAAAAAATTTTTTAGTGATACATTTAGTGATACATTCAACGATCTATCAGGATATCAAGTAAGTCAAGATTATTCTAGTTTAACAAAATCTATAGAACGTTTTGGTGTAGGACAGGGGGATACTAAAAATAATATTTATTTTTTAATAGCTAAAAGTATGGGTGATTTTGGACAAATTTTATTTTATTATTTACTTCAAGAAAGATCAGGATATTTTAAAGGTCCACGAACTTCATTAACAATATTTCATACTTTAGATACTTGGGCAGCTAGTATATGTTCATTATTTGCTGCCGGTGTTATTTGTGAACAAAGTTCTGATGCGATCAAAATAGATGAAGTAAGTAATTTACCATATAAATATGGCAATAATAAAATGTTTGTTTCAAAATATTTAAGAGATCAACTTTTAAAAATTATGACTCCAGATGTATATTTACCATCTATAAATGCTCTTGAAGATAATGATATTGATATATGGAGTATGGTACCACTAACACTAGGTCAAGCACAACAATGTAATATACGAGAAGAACTACTTAAGGAAGAAATTATAAGTCTGAATGAAAACATAAATTTACTTACTCAGGAAAACGAAAATATAAAAAACCTGCTAAGTCAAGAGAAGGATCTGAACGACTTTGCGTATCAGGCGTTCCTGGAAATCCTCGCCACGGCTGGGGTGCCCGAAAAAGTGAGGGCGAAGGCGGACGAATATGTTCAGCGTTTCAGAAAATTGCGCAACCCCGAAGAGTTACAAAAACTCCAAGCAGCTGTAACAAAGATAAAAAGCGACTTAAATACAAAAGAAGAAACTCTAAAACAACTAATTACTCCGCCACCTGATGTCGGGGATGAGAGTTTGCCTTATTATATCGATCCAGACGAGCCCCCCCCAAAAAAAATTAAAACTGAAAAGGGAGGTGGTGTAATTACAAGATCAATGGCAATGCAGCAAGAACAACTGGATAATCAAATAATTAATTCATTTGAAGTATTAGATAATCATATTTCAAAATCAAGAAACTATATAGCAGAGGCGATACAATGGTTGCTGTCTTATGGAATCCAACTCCCACCACAATATTTGACTGCAGCGCAAAATCTTATCAATAATCCTGATAGCTATGAGCCGGTGGCTGCACGAACCAGATCCAAACTATTAGCTTTGAATCAAACATCAAAGGTAGCAGCAGCACATAGAAAGGTAAAAGCAATAAGTATACAAGATCGTGGAGAACACGAAAGCGTGAAGACCACTATTGATGCTAATAAAGCTCGTAGAGTGAGGGAGGAGGTAACGAAGGGGAAGCGCGCGACAAAAAAAGGTGATCAACTCGCGAAGCTTAGGCAAAGGGCGGGTCACAAATTAACTAGAAAATATTACAAAAGTAAGAATCCAAAAAATATGGAAAAAATATTTAAAAATCTAAAAATTTAATCTTAAAAAAAATTAATTAAATCAAAATATTATTAAAATTTAAATTTAAACCTTTAATAATATTTGTATATATGTCTAAAAGAAAATTAGAATCTCTCTCAACTAATAATCCAAAAATTATAAAATTTTTTAATGAACATGAATCTCTTGATTTTGATGAGACAATTCTTTCTTTTATTAATATTATTGAAAAATTAGAAGATTCTATTCAAAATAATCCTTCTAATAATTCTATTCAAAATATTCTCTCTGAAATTAAATCTATTAAATCTGATATGTCAAAATCTCAAAAAGAGACTTCTGAAAATTTCTTTCAACAATTTTCTGATTTTAAGAAAGAATATATTAATGACCTTCGTTTAAATTTAACTTCTAATGTTTCTGATAAGATTGAACCATTAATTAAAGAACAAATACAAATTCTTTTTCAAAAAACAGAATCATTAATTCCAAAACAAAATCTAGAACTTCAAAATAAATTTCAAGAATCTTTTAAAATTATAAATAAAGATACCGAGAGATTTATGAAGTCTACTATTACTGAATCTTCTCTTCAAACTTTTATCTCTCAAATTGATCAAAAATTAACATCTCAACTTTTTAATACTCAACAACAAATTTCTCAAAATATGTCTAACCAAGAACAAAGACTTGATCAAAAAATTACTGATATTTCTGATAAAACTAATTCTCAAAATAATCTCTCTCAATCTTTAAATACTCAAGTTGGCGACCTTCTCAAAAAACTTGAAAATTCATCTGCAAAAGGAAAATTGTCTGAAAATATTATTGTTAATATTTTACATTCTCTCTATCCTACTAGTCAAATTGACCATGTTGGTCAAACTAAAGAAACTGGAGATATTATTCTTTCTAGAAAAGATAAACCTAAAATTTTAATTGAAAATAAAGATTGGGGTAAAAATGTTGTGCAAGAAGAAGTTAAAAAGTTTCTTCATGATATTGAAACTCAAAATTGTTGCGGAGTATTTCTCTCTCAAAATTATGGAATTGCTAATAAAGAAAATTTTGAAATTAATATTCATGATGGTAACGTTTTAATTTATGTTCATGAAGCTAACAATGAACCTGAAAAAATTAAATTAGCTATTGATATTATTGACCATTTTAAACTTAAACTTGATAATTTTAAACAAGATACTAATGTTGATTCAATTCCAAAAGATATTCTTGATTCTATTAATAGTGAATATCAAGCTTTTATTGCCAATAAACTTACTTTAATAAAAATTATTAAAGATTTTAATCAAAAAATTCTTAAACAACTTGATGATACTAAAATCCCTTCATTAGAAGAATATTTATCAACTAGATATGCTACTTCTACTAGTAAATTTGTCTGTGAATATTGTGGATTTATAGCTAAAAATGCTGCAGCTAAATCTGCTCATTTAAGAGGATGCTCTACTAAAAAATCTAATGACATCCCTCCCCCATCTATTAACATTAAAATGAAATAATTAATAATTATATTTATCATATATATATATTATATATATGACAAGTTCGTATAATAAGATAAATATGTCAGGAGAATTATTTGATTTATCAGTTCCTACTTGGAATAATGAATTCGGTCATGAACATATACTATATATTATGAAATATGGCATCAACTTTCCATTAGAGAAATTTATTGATGAATTAGAATCTATTTTAAAAGATGATGTGCCTCCAGATGATAAAACCCCAAAGCGAAAAGCTAGATTAGAATTTTTATATCATTGTCTCGAATCTATTGAAGTTCAAAATCTTTTTCCTTTATATTGTAACTATTTAAATGGTTGTGGTAGTCAATCTGCTAGAACTTGTATTTTTAAACAGTACGAAAACAGTCCATTTCTAATTACAGTAGCTGGAGGAAATATTATTACTTTATTTTCACAACTTATCACTAATATGATTGATTCATTTATAAAAGCTGTTAATGAATATCAAGGTTACTATGATCAAAATTATGAACATTGGAATATTTCCGCTTCTTGGTATAAACCTTCTAAGTTTCATAACAATGCTATACATATTAGAGACTATATGTTTGAGACGCCAAATTTCGATAGTTGGGAACAATATGCTAAAGATATTATTGGTGAATCTTTTAGATTACTAACTACAACTAATAAATACCTACTCGAGGCTTTAGAAATTGATTCTCAATTTTTAAAACATGAAATTGCTTATCTAATTGTTAATCATTTTTTAAATAATGATGAACATGGAAGTCTTGAAGATAGTTTAAGATTAATAGCTCAATCTCCTCATAGTGATTTTGATTTTAAACTTTCTCCTAATATTTATCCTACATTATTGGAAGATAGAGATGAATTTGCTAAGCTAATTCATAATAGTGGCGATAAGCTTAGTTATCCTGAAGATTCTATTGAAAACTTAGTTAATGAACTTAATGGAAATATGACTCATATGCTAAAAAGCCATAACCCTCCATCAGCAGGTTTTTTATTATTACGAGCTAAAAGTTTAATTACTTGTAATATGGCTAATTCTCTAACAAAATATACTGCTAAGCAATTAAAGGGATTTCAAAAAGATTGTTCAGAACAATTAGGTGATTGGGTTAAATCTCTTTTTCCACAGACTATGCAAGAAGATTATCTTCGTCAAGTTGATAGATCTAGTGATTGTTGGAAATTTCTTAACTTTTTACTAGAAAAGAAAAAAATTATTTCTTATTCTACTAGAAGTAATATTGACGAAGTTATTAAATTTTATTCATGCAATTCTACAGAAGCTATTATCCATTATTTAAAATATACAAATTATAATCTAAATATTTATTTAGAAACTTGGCCTGTTCTTGGACATCACGGAGCACCTAGCAAAATATATGGAGATTTTCCTAATAAATTTTCTTACGAAAAAAATACGCGTTCATATTACATAGACTATCTAAAAAAATGCGAAAAAGCCTACAAGAATGCTTGTTATGAATTCTTAAACTTAGATAATGTACTTTACAACAAAAATGATGGTTTAGTCTCGAGAATTGGTTGTGATGTTATTAATTATTTTTTAAATAATCCAATTTTTCATACTGAAGAAATACTTGATGAATTAATTAAATCTATTAATAAACAACATAGATCTAATTGTAAAATGCCTCCTTCTGATGTAACTCTTGTGCCTACTAATAGAAATTTTAATTCTGCATTAAAAAAACTTAAAATTATTTTTGATAAATCTAGATATTCAGAAGTTGGTTATCCTAATGGTTTAAGAATTACTATTAATGCTATTAATACTGATACTAGACCCGGTAGTGGTAGTTACAAACCTCAACTGCCGGCCAATGATCATAATGATAAAAATGAACAATATGCAATTACGATTGCAGATAGTGATAACAAAATATTAACAGAATATTTACCCCTTAAAAGTAAAAGTGAAACTGAAATTAGAAGGAGCTCATCTAGTAGGTCTGGTCGTGGTGTGACCTATAATAAAAGTAAAAAACATAAAAAACATAAAACTAAAAAACTAAAATATAAAAAAAAAAGAGTTAAAAAAAATAAAAAAACACATAAAAAATAAATTCTTATATTTGCTAAAAAAAATTTGTTTAATTTTTAATATCTATATATATATAGTAATGAAAACCAAAAAAAAAAATAATAATATTCCTTCTTTTCATAATATTAATGGTGCAAATATATATCTTTATAATTTACCAAATCAAAATATTCATATATCAGCAATGATAACCGGTAGTAAATTTAAAGAAAATAAAGAAAATTGTGGTATTAGTCATTTACTAGAACATGTTCTAGTAAATGCATATAGTAAATGTGATTATATTAAGTGCTATAATTATATCCAAACTATTGGTGGAAAACATAATGCATTAACTTCTAATAATTTTGTTCAATATTATATTTATGGATTATCAAAAGATCAATATAAATTTATTGATTATTTAATTAATATTGTTAATTTTCCAGTATTTAAAAAAGAAAATTTAGAAAATGAAAAAAAAGCTGTAGAATCTGAAATTTTAAAAATATCTAATAATAAATATTATAAATTTAATGAAGAATTTACAAATCAATATTTTAAAAATTCTGCATTAAAATACTTTAATAATTTATCTCAACAATTAAAAAATTTACATAAATTTACAATTAATGATTTAAAAGAATGGTATAAAAAAAACTATAATAATTATACTTATTTTATTATAGGTGATTTTAATAAAAATATAATTTTAAAATATTTAAAATCTAATATTCCTACCTATAAACCTATCTCTCTTACTTTTTCACCTGATTCTCTTTTAACTTTCAAAAATAAAATAATATATGTACATAATGAAAAAGAAAAACTTGTACATTATATAATTGCATTTCCTCTTGATATTACTTTTACTAATAAATATTTTAATTATATCACTTTTATGAATAATATTTTACAAATTATTTTATTTAATGAACTTAGAAGTAAAAGACATTTAATTTATGGAATTAAAGTATATAATTCTATTAATATTAATAGTATTTCTATATTTATAGAAATAAATGCAACTATTCAAAATGCTAAAAAAGTAATTGAAATCTTATTTTATATATTAAATCATCTTAAAGAAAATATTATTTCAGAAAAAATAATTAATGGTTATAAAAAAACTATATTATATGAAATTAATAATAGAATTATGAATAATAGTATTAACAATATGATTACTTTATATAATAATCAATTCTTTTATAAAAGTTTTTATCCTAACTTTAAACTTTTAAATTATTATGATATTAAAAATTTAAATCAAAACATTAATTCTACTCTTTTTAAAAAGATGATTTTATTATTTTTTAAATTTGAAAATGTTACTATTGCTTATCAATCTAAAATTAAAATCTTATAAATTTTTAATTTAATCTTAATAAATTAAATATCATATAAATTTTGCCATATTGCACCAACAAATTTTAAATTATCTCTAAAATAAAATATACTATCTATTTCATCAAATTCTATTCCCAAAAAATTAAACTTTATATCTGTATATACTTTTGGAATTCTTATTGAACTTTTAACTAAAGAACTATCATAATATAATTTATCATATATTCCATTTAAATAAAAACAATTATCTGTATGACTAATTATCGCTGGATTTAACGGAATATCTATATCTTTATCATCATTTCTTTTAAATCTTCCCTTAAATCTAAAATTTTTATTATCTGCAGAGAGATAATACTTATTATTTACTGAATAATAATTACAATTTCCTTTTTCTTTAAATACATTTACTGGATCCATTGAAAGAAAATTTGATGTATAATCCATTATTAATGTCCCTTCTTCTCCCTTACTATTCTTAACATAAGTATTTATTTCACATCTTGTAACCGGATATTCTGATATCTGAGTAAATAATGGACTTGTACAATTATATATATTTATACTTATATAATACCCTTTTTTCTCTGATGCTATTCTTGTAGGTATTAAACTAAAATCATTATTATATTTTTTTATATAATTTTCTATTGCATCTTTATCCTGATCCTCTAATTTATAATTTATATATGTACTCGATTTTAATATTTCCACTGGACTATGAAATATACTTTTATCCTTTAATGGACTATATGTTGTCATCGGTAATCCTAGTAAAATAAATTTATAAATACTCTTTAATGCTAATTTTGGAATATACATTAACTATTATATATATTAGTATTTAAATTATATATAACAATATTTCAATTTAAATACTAATATATATTTTTTATGTATAAATATGAAGTTATTATCCTTCTATTTTCTATTCTCTCAACTCTTATTTGTTAATTCTTATTTAACTGTGCCTTCTATTAAAAGATATACTAGAGATATTAATGGAACTCCTATTAAAGTATATGAACCCAAAAATATTAATAAAAAGGAAACTCATAGTATAATATTTTTTACTGGAGGTAATGCTATAATTACTAGCGAAGTTTATACTAATTTTTTATCTAAACTCGCTAGTCAAGGATTATCTATTTTTATCTCTCCATCTGATCTAGAAAAAACTGATGATTTATTTGAAACTATATCTGAAGAATACCTTGATGTTACTAATGTTGGACACTCTTCTGGTGCGGTTGTTGCTATTAAAACTGCTAATCAAAATAAACAAATTACTAAAAGTATATTACTTGATCCTGTTGATAGTGATCAACTATTTAATTCATTTACATTCCCAACACTCCCTTTTATAGAAAATAATAATTTAAAACCTCTCAAATTTAAATATATTAAAGATCTATTAATTATTAATGCTAAAAAATCTTATGAATGGAAAGTATTTCCTCCCACTATACCTTTTGTACCTGCATTTAAAATGGAAACTGACAAAATTACAAAAGATAATGTTAATGTTAATTTAATTGAAGCCGAAAATTTTGGACATTCTGATATTCTTAATCCTATGTGGTCTGATATTATGCATAAAACTATCAGTAAAGGTTCAGACGATAGAGATGAAACTATTCTTGATGAATATCACGACTGGTTAGCAAATACTATTTCTAGTTTTATTTATAATTCGCATGACCCTTCTATTATTAATTTAGATGAAAACCAACTACCCCCTTCTGATTATGAAAATGAAAATATTGAATTTATTTAAAATAAAAGTATTTTATTTATTTCTGATATATTAATTAATAATATAAATAAAAACGTTGTTAATATTTCTGTTTGTAAATATACTATATTCTTTTTTGTATAAAAATCAAAAAAATATTTTGTATAATATGGAGTATATAAAATTGCAAATGCTAATCCTAACGCATCTGTAGTTGTTCTTGGATTTATATATGGTCCTATTAAACTTATTATTTCTGACCCCGCTATTGCTACAACTTTATGTTCTGGACATAAAGTTGTTATTATCATCGCTCTATTCATTCGTAATAATCCTTGAAGGGCTATTCCATACATAATATTTTTAATGTAATTTATTTTTATATTATTTTATTTTAGAGTTAAATTTGTAGCATAAATAATTGAACCTATATTTTGTAATTCAAATAAACTACTTTCTATTGGAAATTTATAAATATTACTATTTATTCCTACTAAATATGTACTTATTAATAATATTAATATTGACACTTTTGCACTATTCTCTTTGCCTAATATCACCGGCCATGTTCTTATTCCATCTTCTTTATCTTCTTTTAAATCTTTAATATCGGCTAAATTGCTTGTACCTAATATTGATAAAAAACATGGCATATAATTTAATGGATCATAAAGAATATTATAATTTCCTTCATACCAAACACATGGAATTATTACCGACGCTAATACCCAAAAACTACTTATATATATTGCCTTTAATTCACCAAATCTCTCTTTAAACTCTTTATAATAAAAGGTTGAAGTTAAAGGTATTACTAATAATCTAGTCTCTTCTACTGATATTAAATCTTTTATTATTATACCATACGCCAATAATAACAATATACCCAAAAATTCTTTATTCTTTCTAAAATATAAATTTAATTCTTTATTATTATCCGGACTATTTATAGAATCTAATAATCTATCTGTTCCATATGTTAAAAACCCTACTAATGACTGAAAAAAAAATAACTCTTTTGTATTTATATCTATCCCATAATGTAAATTTGTAAATGTTTTCTCTAAAAAAAATAATGGAATTCCTATCTCTGTACCGGGCAAAGGATTTATTAACATATTTATATTATTTCTTTTTCTTAAGAAAATTCTTGAAATATGCATTTAATTTTTAAAATATTTTAAAATTAAATACTTAACTTATCATGGTAATAAACAATTCACAAAATCAAAATACCAATTTATTAAATCGGACCCTGTACTATCTCCCCATTGAACTATTTTTATTAAATCTAATATTAACGTCTTTTTTAAATCTTCTGGTATCATCCTAGAATCTATTATTCTTGTTATATAAATATCATTCCATTCTAATACCTTCTTTGATATTATATCTGCTGCTGGTAACCAACCTGTTACTTCTTTTATTAAAAATTTATTTACATCATTATGTACTTCATTTAATATAAATGGCGATTTAGTCGCACAGAATACTTTACTTGCTGATACGCATATTGCCTTATTTTTTCCTACTATTGTTGTTTGTGAAATTAAACTTGTACTTTGAGTAAATAATAAAAATAATAATCCTGATAAAAATTTTCTCATTATATATTAATTTTATTCTTTTTATTTTTATAAAACTCTTTTAATTATAGTAAATTTTTAAACTTTCTAAATAACTATTATCTATCGTTATATCTTTTAATAATTTATTTGCTGTTAAATCTAATGCCTCCTCATTCTCCTGTAAAATATTTACCGCCATGTTTTTGGCAAAATCTAATAACTCTTTTACTCCCATATCTATCTCACTTCTTGAATATTCCGATATTCCTTGAGTTGTCATCGCCATACTTCTACCTAAAAATGGCTGATCACTATCCTCTGATTGAACTGTTAAACTACCATCACTTGATCCAAATAATTTTATATAATTTCTTGCTAATTCATCTGCTTGTTTTAAATCATTTGATGCACCTGTTGTTATATCTAAATCTTGTGTTGTTCCAAATAATCTATGATCACTATAATTATCATTTTCTATTAACTTCTTCTTATTATATAATACTATCTCAGCTGCTCTTCCACCTAAACTTACTATTAATCTTGATAATAAATACTTCTTTGTCGGATAACTATTATATCTATCTTTTGGTGTAAATAATGTATATCCTCCTGCTCCTCCTTTATTTGCTGTTATTGTTACTTTTCTTACATCATAAAACTCTGAAAATAATGTCGCTATTAATGCATGACCCGCTTCATGATACGCTACTAATTCTAATAATTCTTTATTTCTAGTTTCTTTATTTGCTGGTAATCCAATCGTTGTCTTTTCATATGCATCCAAAAATGTCTCTCTTGAAATAACTGTTTTATTATCTCTTAATGCTAATATTATTGCCTCATTTGCTAAATTCTCTAAATCTGCTCCTGAAAATCCACTCGTTAATTGTGACATTTCTTTTAAATCTACATCTTCTAATACTCTCTTATTTCTTAAATGCACCTTTAAAATCTCTTCTCTACCATCATCATCTGGTAATCCTACTTTTACTTTTCTATCAAAACGACCTGATCTTACTAATGCTGAATCTAAAATATCTACCCGATTTGTTGCACCTAATACTATTATACCCTCTTCCTTTCCAAAACCATCCATATTTGTTAATATTTGATTTAATGTTTGCTCTCTTTCATCATTTCCCGAATTTACACCTGCTCCTCTTTGCCTACCTATCGCATCTATCTCATCTATAAAAATTACTGCTGGCTTATTCTCCTTTGCTAAATCAAATAATTTCCTTACTCGAGCCGCTCCAACTCCAACAAACATCTCAATAAATTCTGAACCTGTCACTGGAATAAATGCTACTCCCGCTTCTCCTGCTACTGCTCGTGCTAATAATGTTTTTCCTGTACCCGGCGGACCTTCTAATAATGCACCCTTTGGAACTTTTGCACCTGCTTCTGCATAATATAATGGATTCTTTAAAAAATCTACTATCTCTTCTAATTCATATTTCGCCTCATCGCAACCTGCTACATCACTAAATTTTGTTGTTATATTTGTATCTACTGTTATTACTTCTAATTTATTATCTAATGGATTTCTACCCATACCTGGTAATCCACCACCACCACCACCTCTAATTAATGTACCTAATATACTTAATATTATATATGCAAATCCTATATTTAAAATTACCTGAAATATTGAACCTATATCAAAATTACTATTCTGATAAAATATATCATAATTTATATTATGTTCATTTAATAAATCTATTACTCGATTTGATAATTCTGGCACTCCCGTTCTTATTAAATGCAAATTTGAACTATCAATTAATTCATTATAATTTTTATCTATTGCTACTAGCCCATTTACTACATTATCTTTTACTATTAAACTTGCTCCTTCTATATTATCTTTATCTAATACCTCTGTTAATTTTTGAATTGTCCATGTTTCACCTATTCCATTCTTTGCATTTGAAAATTTATTTATAATATTTACTGGATTATCTAAACTCATCCTTATACTTACCTTATTTACATTCCTTATATTACCTAATAAATAGCTTTCTACACTATTACATAATATAAATACTAATAGTTTAATCATATTTATACTATATTAATTAATCTTTAATTCTCTTTTACATCTTTTATATCTTTTTTACCCGTTTGATTTCTTTTATTTCTTAAATGTCTCTTTCTTGTCAACCTTCTTACACTCTCTTCCCAATATTTATAATAATCATTATCTATATTTTCTAATCTTTTATCTAATTTTAAATTCTCTGGAACTATATGAGCTAACCAACCCTTATATGTTGCTTTATTTCCCATCCTTTTTCTATAATCTGATAAATCTCGTTTAATTGTTGATAATGACTTTTCTTTACCTATCTCTAATTCTAATTCTACCTCTTTATCTAATTCTATATTTTCTATCTCTTTATCTAATTCTTCATTATCTTCCATCGGCTCTAAACTAATTTCTGTTGTCATTATTATATTTCTTAAACATATATTATAATTTTAATTATATCTTATTACATTTTATTTCTGAATATAGATAATCTTTCTGAACTATATTGTATTGTAAATTCAAATACAAAATTTGTTGGATAATCTGACAAATCTACTACTCTTCCATATTTATCTAACACTTGTACATGCAATTTTCTTATTTTTACTCCTCCATAATATTCTCTCTTTATATCGTAATCTGTTAAAGCATTAAATAATAAATTCTGAAATGGTTGAATCTTTACTGCTATACGTGATAATATATTATCTGATACTAAACGACTATCATATCCCATCAATAATATTTGTTGTCCATGATTACCTATAAAATCATTTACACTTATATATAACCCGGAATCATGTGTATGCCCATATATTTTTAACGATTCTATATATCCTCTATAACTTATTAAATCACTTAATTTATTTGTATATCTTATATCTGAGTATCTTATTTTTATACTATTATTACTACCATCATATATTTGATTATAATCATAGCCAAATGTTCCTAATGTTGTAAAACAAAAATTTATTTCTTTTACGTTTTTACCTTTATATTGATTTGTATCTTTTTCTAAATTATTACAATTCATCTCTTTTATTATATTTTCTAGTGTATATGATAAGTTATTTCTTATATTTGTTGATAAATCATAAATATAATCTGAATTTAATCCAAATGCTTCATCATTAAATTCTTTTATTTCTAGATCTGTTTTAAATCTAAATAGTGATTTTCCTGAATGTTCTAATATATCAAATTTTAAATATCTTAAATATTCATTTTTTAATCCTAAACTATCATCAAATGGATTGACTAAAATATCTTTATCAAAATAATTCTCTGAAAAATAATCTATTAAATTTCCTACTAGCCAAATCCCTCTTGGTATCTTAATACTTATATTATATTCATCTCCATTCAACTCATTATTTATCTTTATTTTAAATTCATCATTACATTTTCGTTCTGAAAACGTATTTAATAAATTTGGTATTTCTATATGAACTAACTGCATTGATATTACATTATCTATTGGTTCTGGTAACTCTATTATAAAATCCGTTGATGAATCTCCTACTATAAATGAATCCTGTGATACTCCTGAATTAACTTTCTCTTTTATTTTTCTTAAATATGAATCTGTTTTCTTTCGAAACTCTGAATTTATTGCTAATTGCTTTTTTATTATATTATAAGTCCTTGGATTCACCTGAATATTTGATTGATTTATTTGATCTGTTGATATTATATTATCTAATTTATTTGGATTACTTTTATAATTAAAATCTACTAGATAACTTAACTTATCTTCTAATTTTTCTATATCTCTATCCCTCTCTTTTATTATTTTATCTTCTAAATTTTCTTTTTTATTATTTCCTTCCAGATTTTCTTGTAAAAATTTATATACATCTTTAAAAAAACTATTTAATTTATCTCTTATTTCTATATTTTCTAATTCATTATTTGTCTCTATCTTTTTATCATATGCTTTCTTTAAAATTTCTACATTTATTAAATCTTTTTCTAAATTAAATATTTCTTTTAATTCATTTATTGAATAATTATTTATATCTGTATCTATTGAATCTATTGAATCCATTGAATCCATTAAAATTTATATTTATTTTTAATTTATATATTTACTATATAATGCCTTTTTCTACTTTTAATACTATTCATATTAGAAATAAATCTTCTAAATGTAGATCTATTATTATAAATAATTATAATACTTCTAATACTTCTAATTTTAATCATTGTGATATAGATAAATTAATTCAAGCTGTTACCGATAAAATTCCTTCATCAGTTCTAAAAGATAGATTAATTTTGGAATATTATGAAACACTATATAATGAAGTTATTATTCATATTAATGAAATTTTAGATACCTTCCAAAATAGTACTATAGAAGAAGTTTTAAAACTATATAACCATGATTCATTTTTATTCCTAATTTCAAAAATTGCTACTATTAAAAATAATTTAATAGCTAATTTTTGCCATCCTGATAATTTACCTAAATTTGTTAATATTTTTATTGATAATTATGTAGAAAATATTTATAATTTATTATATTCATTTACTTTTATGATTCGCTATATTGGTAATTTTAATAACAAAAAAAAATGTTGTGAAATATTATCTAGTCTAGAAAGTATTAAAGAATATGTAAATAAGTATTATGGAGGCAAACAAGATACAAGTATGATGACTGCTTCTGTCATTAGAACACCTATCAAACTTAAAGAACCTTATAATACTTATGTCATAAGACATGGTTTACCTGATAATGGTGTTTTTATAACTTCTTTATTAGCTGATATTACAGCTGAATTAGGAATTTAGATATATAATATATATTTAATAATTTAATTTATATATATTATTTAATCAATAAGTGTATTTAGGATTCAAAATTTATCGTAAGTTTATATACACGGTATGCTCTTACGTCGTCAGTCTCCTCCGCCAGGGGGGGTCTCGCGAACTGATTCGCGCCATTTGTCCCTGGTACGTTTACACTATTATCGGGCCCATAATCAGGTATAATAAACGCGTTGCCATTCTGGTCGTTCTTGAAAAGAGCGTTTGACGACTGCCCCTGTGCCAATAACCCACCATCCTTAATTCTCATAGTAGGCGGATTGATTGTAC
>Ga0187217_1000468_pt1 | contig 16908 bp, 14 predicted proteins | sample 15SPOviralmetaG_FD_130165 | JGI IMG/M metagenome (GOLD analysis project Ga0187217, IMG submission 130165) | Marine viral communities from the oligotrophic San Pedro Time Series (SPOT) site, San Pedro Channel, CA, USA - 15 SPOT_SRF_2010-09-15... | ecosystem: Environmental > Aquatic > Marine >... | reverse complement strand
TAGGTATCGTCGTCAGGAGTGACATAGTAGTCCCCTGTATTTATATCTATGTAAGACCTATTTAAACCATTAACTATTATTGGGGATTCTTCAAAAAGAGTTTGGGAATTCAAAGACAATGTCGAACAATGAGCGCCTGTAACCATAAATGGATTATAAACAAACCCATCTCCGACAAAAACGCCTGTATCATTTCTTAATGATACGAATTCTCTACTCCCAGTGATAGATTCGGTACCCGTGTATAAAATATAATTATAATTCATGATATTCTTTCTCCACGATAGTAAATGTAATTCTTTTTAAGATCTTCGGAAAAGCCTGTTATACTTACTCCAGAAGAAGCCTCTGTTACAGAGACTGTATAGTTTTCTTTTATAGGGGTTTGTACAACCCCACTAATTTGAGTTGAAGTCCCCGTTAATTCAGTTTTTCCATATAAATTGATAGTTGTTTGTTCTTGGCCTGTAGTTTGTTGCAAAAGGAAAGTCGATAAGTTATCTGATATGTCTTGTAAACCCAGAGTAGCATAAGCATCATCTCCAGTAGGGTGATAAATATAACCAGATTCGGGATGTAAATGCCCTAGTTCTTCTTTATAAAAAGTTTCATTACCGCCAGCATTCAAAGTATAATATTTATAATATTTTTCTCCTTCCTGCCTACTTATCTGAGATTGCCCTGCACTCGACAAGCTTACAGCGGTTATCGACTCTCGACCTGTTGCTATAGTTAACGTACCTGTGACTGCATAATTATATCCAGTTACGCCTGTTTGATAAACTATAGTCTCACTGTAACCAGTTACCCTCTCAGCGGATGTTGAAGTGGCAGGAGTCTCTTCATATTCCCCCAATATACCAGATCCCACGTAATATAAGTAATCTTCAGACACCGCTCCACTAAATACAGCTAACTTATTTACATGGTTATCAACAAGGGTCTTGCTAACTTCATTACTAGAATTGTAGTAGTTTTTTGAACCTCCTATATAGAAAAAATCTGGATTAGCTAAGTAATCCGAATCTGTCTGAATTTCTTTTGAATTTATTTTTTCGTTTATATAATCAAAAGTGCTTAACGTTATAGAATTTCCAACAGAAGAGATACCTATTAAATTTCTTTTTGACAACTCTGAATCTAGAACAGTTATTTGATCTTGGTCTTTCCCATAACATTGCAAAAACAAATGACCTCTTGAGGTCACTCCAACATTGAAACCTTTGGACCCTGTATAATCTATATTATTTATTGTTTCTTCCGTCTTTTCAAAAGATCCAAAAATAACTCCATCAGAAACTTCTCCACCAAATTCAAAATCTACAAAAACAGATAAATCATTAAAATTCAAATCGTGAGTTTTAACAGCCAAATTGCTATGAGTTAAATCAAGGGAATCTGATGCGAAAACAGAGTTGTCTAAAAAAGATTGTACTTCAGAGGAATTGCTAAAAGTAGTAGGCTGAATTAATACCCCAGAATATTTATCAGTGTCAAATGCGGGACTCTGATTAGCTATAGTACCAGACCAATTATTATTGCTTGTTTGAGCAAAAGTATGAGTGCCAAAAGTATTAGACTCATTAAAATCATAATAGACTGCTAGTCTTTTGTTGTGTCCAAAAGACTTTATTATTTGATGATTTAAACCCTGTGCGCTCATTAGTAGTATTTGGCTAAGTTATAAGAAATGCTGCTTTCCTGAACATTGTGAGAATCTGTTATTTTATGTTTTCCACTGCATAATCCAGCAGCGATACTTTTTAAAGTAGCTAGTTTGTTTTCTTCATCATTGCTTGAGGCATTTATAGAATATTCTCCCAAAGTCCTGTCTGCCACTACATTAGCTTTAAATCCCCCTATGGTTTGTTTAACGTCATTTTTTTGTATAGGAACTTTATCCACGATACTGGCAGAAAAATCTTTAAGATCACCATCAGAATAGTCTATAACATTATTATAAGTATAATTGTAAGAAATTTCATTTGTATTTGGATTTTTATCTATAGAAAAACTAACAGGTTCTTGATTTAAATAAGAAGAAGTAAACTCATAGTCTAAAGCTACTTGAGAAAATTCATCGGCAGCTTTTTTAGCCAAAGAATATTGATCAATTAATTCAAAAGCTCCAGAAACAACTTTGTATCTTTCATTCTCGGCTCCAGCTTGACTTATGTTCTTTATCGACAAAGAAGAAGTACCATAAAAACTCAAAGCTCCTTCAACAGATACAGAAATAGTAGGAGAATCTTTACTACAGCTAACGCTAGCGGTATGAGTATGTAAGACTCTAGATTCATTATCTGTACCAGTAACTAGATCTAAATTTTCAACGTTTTCAAAACCAAAAGAGAATTCTAATCTATTGTCCCCTGTGTCTAGCTTATACTCGTAAGTACTAGGTCCGTCAGACACAAATGTGTATTTTGAATTTTCGTAAGCCGACAAAGAACTAGCTATTGCGTCTACAGCCGTATTAGTGGCCATCTCAGCAGAGAAGTCCCCCGTAGTTAGCATTGTCGAACCCCCAACATTAGCGTCCATCCCCCCTTTCACGCTTCCTTTAACAGAAACTGAAAGTTCAGAATTTCTGTCGTAAGAAATATCAGTTGAAACATCCACTACTCCGTTGCTAGAAAGAGGTTGATCAGAGGCTGAGTAAATATAGACTTCTGTAACAGAATACGTGTCTGTTTTCCGATCTACTTTTTCATTCCGAGAGGATAAAAATCCATTACTACCTCCATTAAAAAAACCAACATATTCAAATCCTTGTGTTAATTTACTATTTACAAAAGAACGAGCGTTAGTAAGTGGGTCGGATGAATCTACCTTCAAACCTTTCGCAGATACATTATGAGTAGCTTGGATTATTTTATTGTCCTGCTCTGAATAGCTCCAATTATCAACGGGAGATGCGATCTTGTAATATTCAGAGAAGGTTTCGTTTTCGAATGTCTTAAATGAGACACTGTAAGGTAATACTGTAGACAAATCACTCTTTGAGAAATCAATACTTTCGACCAAACATTTTGAGAATACGCGAGTATCACTCCCCAAGGTGACAGTTAAATCCTGATATTCATTAAGAAATCCGCTAACCATCTGCATTTTCTTCAAATGCAAACTTGTTAGAGAATCTCCTGTAATTGTACCTATTAAATCTATATTGATAGCCTTGTGGTCGTACTTGCCACCAAAAACTATTAACTCATCACTTTCTGCAATAGCGGGAAGAGGACTAGGGAAATTGTAAGAATCATATTGTACAGAATCAGACATTTAATTAAGAGATTACAAAGCTTATTACACGGTTTGTAGTCCCATTGGACAAATCTATTGTAGTTTGATCTCCTGCCAAGTGATAAGAACTCTCTCCTAATTTAGCTTCCATTTCACTAGTTTTACCTTTTAAGAACTCTTTCCCGTGATAAATCCCATGACTTGGACTAGCTACAACAGAGGCAGTTACAGAAGCCTGACCCAAAGTATCTAGGTCTGATACAACTAGTTTTTCTCTCAAACTATTTAAATCAAGAATCTTCTCTGATCTTTTAATCTTATTCGTTTTATTTAAAGTAAGCTGATATTTTAATATTCCGTCAGGTAAACTAGAGTTATTATAATCATCATTAGTAGTGAATACAATACTCTCTTCGACGAAGCCTCCAGATCTTGAAATAGAAGAACTTCTAGAAGCTTCAAATATAACCCCGACAGTTTCTGGGAATAAACCATTCACTTTTGATTTGTTTTGAAGTTTATAATATCTCCATAATTCCAATGTTTTTTTATACCTGTGTGCCACATTTTTCCCAGAAGACTTATATCTTACAGTCAAACTGTACTCAAAAAAAGCTTCAGCTTTTTGCTTAGAACAAGAGAAAGAAATTTCATTATCTCCAGATAAAGTAGGGTTTGTAGAAAAAGATATTGATATAGAAGCCTTCCTAGAATCTTTAGTGACGCCTTTCGAGATGCTATACGGTTTGCCAAATTCAGCTTGTTCGTCGGAAATAATACTATCTATGCAAGTACCAATCTCTTCTTCTATACAGTTTTGATAATCATAATCAAGAGCAGTTAAGTCTATATCTATTTTTTTAGAAAAGTATCCATCAGAATCTTGGGAAATAGTAGTAATTGTCTTCTTAGATACTTCGTCTGCATTATCAATAAAAGAAGAGTCAAAATCTTCTGAAAGAGAAACTTCTAAATTAACTAAATCAATATCCTCTTTTAGTTTACCTGCGAAGCCTTTCGTGATTTTAGCGTTTTCAGAGATCCCATCAGTATAAAACCCAAAAGAAGGTCTGTTTAAATGATAAAAATTATTTAAAAATACTTGAGCGTTTTTTAGAAATTCACCCCCAGCATCTTGAGCGTATTTTAGACTTACATTTCTGGTATAAGAATAATCAGACCCATTTCTAGAAAAATCGTAATCCTCACTGAAGGATTCAACTAAATGAGGGCTAGGCATCGATTTAGCAAAAGTTTTGGAAGAATAACTATCTAACCTTTTGCGTTCTTCTATAGTTACAGAAGCGATTTCAGAACCTACTAAATTACTTTCTTGAAAGCTCAATGATTTAATCAATCCATTAAAAAACTCATCCCCACCTATTCGTGCGGTGATATTTTGAGCCTCATAAGCGGTTCTTATAGCAGCTCTTCCCGACAATAAAACTCCTCCACCAGCATCAAATTGGATATCTGAAATATCAATTTCATATGTAGCTTGCACAATGAATCCAAATAATTCATCTGAATCCAAGTACGAGTATTGGATTTTAACACTTGAAGATACAACGTTGTTAACAATTAGAGACATTTATTCTTTTGGTTTTAACGATTCAAGCTCACCCTCAAGTTTTTCAATTTTAGTTTGTAGTTTTCCTACAAGTGTTATATTAGAATCTGTAAGAGTACTGATGTCTGCTGTTGCCTTTGTAACTTTTGAAGCAATGGAGGTTACTGAATTTGTAGCAGAGGCGAAAGAACCAAGCTTAGAGCTAGCATCAGATAAATTTTTGTTAAGATCCGCGATGCTGGTTACCACACCATCAACATTAAAGGTTGTGTTTAATTTTTTAAATTTATTCTTTAAAGCTTTAAGTTCTCCATCCAAAGCTATAGCCTCTGCGTCTAAATCTTTTTGTTTTTTGTTTCCTTCTTTATTAAATGTGCCTCTTATCTCACCTCTAAGATTTTTTGGAACATTTTCATATTTATTCGTCATCGTCGCATCTGCCATACTTTTCGAAGATACCCCTGAAGCTTTGAGAATAATATCTCTTACTGCTTGTGCTACTCCTTTTGCATTCATTTCAGCTTCTAATTCCGCAGCCATTTGAGCCTTGCGTTGTGGATCTCTTTCTGCAGCAATCTGTTTCCCTACTCCTATAGCGTTTCCTATGTCAAATTTTCCACTAGTAGCAGATGAAACTAAACCAGAGAAAGAATTACGTACCATCTCCATTCTATTCTGCTCGCTTTCATTTTGAAGATCTGCTGCACGTTGGTTAATAGCATTCATTCTAGCTTGCATGTTTGTTGCTGCAGCAACAATTTTAGCCTTAAATAAATCAGAAGCTTGTCGTGTGGCCTGAGCAGCTTTAATCTGTTCATCAGACCCTACTACTAAATCAGCTTCATCCAGTTTAGCCCCTTGAAGTCCTGCTTGAGCGCTTGCAACATTAAGCATGTCAGAGTTTGTGGATAATTGGCTTTGCAAACTTACTGCTTGCGGGGTCTGTTTCATAGAACCAAGTAAAGTAGAACCAGCTGAATTCATTACTTGTTGATTAAAGACATCGCTTTTAAATTTAGAAACACTTTCTCTAGCAGAGTTTCTAATTTTTCTAAGTTCGTTGGAAGTTTCGGCAATAGCCTTGCCAAGATCCTTCATTTTATCCATTACTTCCATGTTGTCTGCAACTGCATTATACGCCGCTGTTAATTGATCACTTGCCATGTGAAGCTCTTGAACATTCTGAGAAGTACGTAAGGTGTTTTGGGCTTTTTTTATTTCTTGAGTATAATCTTTTAGGCCAAAACCAGCTTGATTTTGAGCTTCTTGGAACGCTTCCGAAGTCGTTCCTATTCTATTTCTAGCTTGGTTTTCTGTTTTCCTGTCGTTGGTTCTCGCAACTCGTACATTTTTAGCATTACTAAGGTCTTTTTCTGCTTTCTCTAGTTGTTCAATCGAATCAAGAAGAGCCAGTCCAAGGCTACCAAGCAATCCCACTACTGCTCCTATAGCCGCACCCACTGGGCCGAACATCGCACCCATAGAAGCTGTTTGCGCTGTAGCAGAAGCTACTCCAGCAGCCATAGCTTGATTTTCATCCCCCGCTGCTTTCGCGCTTGCTTCTAAAGAATCTAAAGCCATAGAAGCTCCAGACAAAGCTAACCCTGCTCCAATGGTACCAGATGATTTTATGCCTTGCTTCATAGATGCTCCACCCCCTCTAAAAGGGTTTCCCATTTTTGGCATTGATAATCCTTGTCTATTAACATTGGTGCGACCAAGACCTTTTTGCATATAAGACGGAGAACTATACCCTCTGAAGTACTTTGGTATATGACCTGCAGCTTTACCCTTTCGCTGAAAGGCTCTCCTAGCCTCACGTTTATTAGGCTTTATCTTGGCTCTTTTTTCAGCTGCCGTTACGGGCGCACCAAGTATTTTATATATTTTTTCAGCTGCTCCCCCAGCGAGATTGGATGAATATTTAGCCTCCAATCCTACTGTATTAGCCCCAATTCCAAATGGATTGACTCCTCCTTTTAACTTTGATACAGAATTGCCTGTAAAATCCATAAGAGACCCTGCAGCTCTATTTTGAAAATCTTGGAAATCATTATCAGTCAATAATGCTCCGACACCACTTTCAAAAACAGAACCTATAGCAGATGTAGCAGAACCCTTATTCAAGGTTTTTTTAATATCTGCCATTTTAGCAGGGTCAGGTAATTGATTTCCTGATATCATCTTAGCCATAGAGATAGAATCTTTGGTAAATAAATCTGTATATTTACGTACCAAACCATTTCTGTGTTTATTCATCCCCCCCTTTGCCCTAGAATTATTTAACCTATAGGTTGGAACGTTTACTTTGGCGACACTGTTGGCTGTAGCCCCTTTTGTGGCAGAGATGCCTCTGGAGGTTTGTGAAATAAAGAAATCTTGAGCTGTCTTTGAACCAGACTCTGCTACTATCATTCCATACCTTTGATCAGCATTTAATTGTTGCATTTTACGAGGTCTACCCTTTGCATATCCAGCTGGGTTCCCAGCTGGGTACCCTCTAGCGTAAATAGGAACAACAGCAGAATCTCCGTTACTGCCAAAGTTAGGTATCTCCTTCTCTTGGCTATTCATTATAAAACGCTGACCGCCAATTGTACCTCTCCCATAATGAGCTTTCACATCGGGAGAAGCTCCTAACATCATAGCTGCAGCCTCTTCTTGCTGGAATCCTGAAGCAAACTTTTTCCCACCCTTCCCTGTAAATCCTTTGCCAGCACCCCCGTATCCAGAAACACCTCTTCGGGCAGCTACATTAGCTATGTTTGTTAAAATTTGTTGTTGCTGTACCAATAATTGGTTCTCCGTTTTAATGGCACTAATTACGGCCTGTTCTTTTTGGGCTTGTGTGGCAGTCTTGCTATTTAATATGGTTCTTAATTTTGCATCTTTGCCAAGTAGATCTACTATACCGCCTTCAATGCTTTTTAATTTCTCGGCTTGAGATCCCATAGCCATAATAGACTTAAAACCTTCAGCAGCAAACTTAGTAACCATTCTAAATATATTAAAGAATGCTTTTGTTATTAAAATCAACCCTGGACCTGCTATAAATTTACCTACAACTTTAAAGAAACCCGATATAAATTTTCCACCTATTGTATCAGCTTCTAATGCACCTCCTAAAACCTCAGAAGCTTTTGAGGCTACTGAGATAAGGTCTTCAAGCAAAGGGCCGAATGTAATAGATCCAACTTTTTCAGCAAAGTCAGTAACAGAAACAACTAGCAAATTAATTTGAGAAGCTAAGGACTTACTTAATTCAGCATTTCTTTCAAAAGCATCATTTCCAGCGTTTGCGGCTGCATCTGTAGCTTTGGCGAATATAGAAGTTTCAGAGGATAAATCTTTTAAAGCTGCGCTGACAACGTTGATTTGGAAAACTCCACCAGCTAGCTCTTTAATTGCGCTTGCCTTCGTAGGATCAGATATCTTCTCAAGAGCGTTAGAAAGGGCTTCTAGTTTTTTCACTCCACTTTGAGAAGCATCTATTTCTACTCCAAGTTCTTGTAATTGATCAATTGTTTTCCCTCGGCTCAATCTTGTGAAGATAGATTTAAATGCGTTACCTATAACAGCTCCTCCTCGTGCTGTTTTTTGCTCTACCGCAGTAATTAATCCGAGTAATTCATTAAAACTAACTCCAGCATCTTCAGCAGTAGAACCCGCTCGGCTAAAGCCGTCTGCGAGGTCTTGAGCCGAAACAGCGAATCTAGTGTCAACAGCAACCAACCTATTGGTTACGTCAACTGCGGTCAACCCAGCAGATTGAAATCCATTTATAGCAGCAGTAAGGGCTTTAACAGACTGTTCCGCACCTAAGCCAGATACCCTTGTCAAAATCATAGCAGCTTCTAATCTTTTAGAAGTCTCAGCTGCGTTTAAACCTTGACGGGCTAATTCACCTGCTCCAGCCGCAACCGTTTGAAAAGATTGCCCAGTAGCTTTAGCGGCATTAAAAACTGCATCTCTAAATGCCCCAAAGTCTTTTGCACTAGCTCCAAGAATAGCATTAATCTTAATAAGCTCGTCTTGTACAGTTATGGTTGTACTAATAAGCCTTTTGAAAGCCGTACCAACTCCAGCAATAACTGCAGTAGTAGCTCCAAAAGCGAACACACGCGCTGTAGAGGCATCAAGAGACTTTTGGAATTCAGAGGCTTGGCCTGTAATTCTACCCAAAGCTTGTTGTACCTGCTTCGCAGAAGCATTGATACTAGCAGGGTTTAAGTTGAGGTTAGCGTTTAATTGTATAGGAGCAGCCATTAAAACTAATTACACCAATTAGCTCAAAAGGTCTTCTGCTTTAAGAGTTCCTCCTCTTTTAGCCATCTTAGATTTAATGTCTTCAATACCCTCAGTTGTATCTGAATCTGTTGTTTTTGGCTCGACATACTTTATTATTTTCAAAGGATCATCCTTTATATCATCTGGCATATCGACATTTTTAAGCTTATTTAATAAAGCAGAGGCGTAAGACAATAAGTGACGTTGCAAGGAAGTGATAGAAAAAGAATCCTTTTTTATTAAAGATAATGGGTCTCTATAGGACAAAGCAAACAAATCAAAGAAATAATTGCAGAATGCAGCTTTAATAATATTGACATCATTTGTTAAGATTTCCAACTTGTATTTCACATCTGCCATAGCTAGAAAGATGTCGTTTTCAGATGCCAACTGCTTAAACTCTTTATCGTAGAATATTGATTCGTGAATTAATTTAGTATGTTTCTTTTGAGAGGCACAGTTTTCGGCACTATAATTTATTATATTACTCCTCTTTAAATTTAATTCTTGCAACTCTATCTTCTGTTTTTCAACGGATTTTAAAAAAGCTTTTTTTTGCCTCTCGTCTGAGATCTTGGATGCAGCCTTCTCCGCTTTGTTTATAGTCCAAGTTAAACTAGAGATCTTATCGGAAGAAGCTTTATCCCAGAAGCCTTTTTTGATAGCGTCTTCTAAAAGCTGTTCCTCGGTTTTAAGTCCATTTAAACAAGCTTTCTCAAATTCATTTTTCTCATACTCTTCTAAAGCTAAATTATCCATAACCAAAAAATGCCGAAAATAAAGGCATTTGTCTTTAAGGTTCAGGATACTATATCCTCTTAAGATATCTAAGAGAACTAGATACTCAGAGTTTTCTTTTTCCATTACCCATCAGGGAAGATCTCTTTCATTTTTGCATCAATGCTTTTCTGATCATCTCCCATCTTACTGTACCAAATGTTTACAACCATAGCGAGCTTACTGAATGAAGCGTCAAATATAACTTTTTCTGTAACTAAAGATTTTTTCTGCATGTTTTCTATATCCTCACAAAGATCTAGATAACAAGCCCTCTTGGCGTCATATCCATCCCCAACAAACAAAGGGAATATCTCTTTATCTCCATTTTCAGATTCCTGCTCGTAAAAAGAGAAGTTAAAGATAAACCACTCTAATATTCTCTGCTCTGCTTTCGCGTCAGCCGTCTGGTTGAACTGGTCCCGAAAAGAAGTCTCGAAATCTTGTACTATTTTTCTACTTGAGATAAACAACTCTTTAGCCTCAAGAAGTTTTTTTTGTTGATCCTCCTGCAAATCATCCTGACCTTCGTAAAACTCTATGATTTTAGCAGACTCTACATTGTCAAGCACTGCTTTGTTAGCAACCTCTTCAAGTAATTTAGAGGACTGACCTCCAATATCACCAATTTTTTTATTGAGCATCGCTTTTGTGAGAAAGCCAGCGTTAATAAGCTCATTGTATTTTTGACCATAGAAGAATTCTGCATCTTCCACATCTGCGAAAGAAGGCTTCATAAAAATGACCCGATTCTTAGACTTTGATTTAACCGTCTTTTTGCTTTCTACGGTCTCGCCTTTTTTATTTTTACGTAAACTAGGTACGACTTTTTTTATTTCTCTTGTGACAGTAAAGGAATATAACTCTTTTAACTCTTTCATAAATTAGTAAGATACTGATATATTATCAGTTTTATCTTATGAAATTCAATTATTATATTTTAATAAGTCAATTTACAAGAAGAGTCTCCTTTGTTTGTGATCTCTAGAGATGACTGTCCTATTTTTTCAAACTCAACCCTTATTGGCTTATGTGTTAAAGTTGTATAGTTGTTTTTAATCAAAGATTCGTCTATGTAGTAAGATACATGAAAATCTTCATGGACATGAGTTTCTATAGAGAACGGTACATCGTGTCTATAGCCACCTACAAAGTCACCATCTTGATCGAAAATGTACCCGCTTTGCCCAGTAAATAAAATACCAGAATACTCTAAACCATTGGCTGAATTTACCCCAGAACCAATTGCGACTTTAAATCCAGATTCTGTATTATCTATATTAAACTCTAAATCAATTACAGAGTTGCTGTACCCAGTGATATCTTGATAAACTAACATCAAAACTATATTACACAAAAAAGCCCCATCTTTCGATGAGGCTTTTTGAAATGCAATAGTCAGATTGACTTTTAAGTCGCGGATATAGGGTTGGCAGTGTAGGCACCAGCTGTATTATCAACAGCCGCTTTTGCAAGTAAAGCATCAACCTTTGCATCTGTTCCACCAGCTTGACCACTCCAGAAAATACCTTCGTCGATATTTGAGGCACCTCCGATTTGAGTACTGAATGTCAAATCTACAGTTTCGTTGTCATCTAACCCCTGAGAGAATGACTGGTTGTCCAAGTAACAATCCTTAAAATCGTAGTGTTGAACGACGACACCATCATCTTTCTTAATTTGAATTTGAATATCAGTGGTTTTGTTTCCAGCAGTCCCTGTTAAAACATTTTCCAAGGCTCCCGCAGAGAAGTTTTTCAAAACAGCACTCATATTAAGAGTGACATTAATTGGGAATTCAAGAGGTTTTGCATATGCTCTTTCTTTTCCTAGGCATTCGATATTCCCGCGAGACAATGGAAGCTCAACAGAGCAGCTCTGTACGCAGACATCTCCAAAGTGAGTTCCTCCGACAAGAACAGCGTCTTGAGCCGCCACTATCTTAGAAATTTCATTATTTTTAAATGTTACATGCACATCGTCAGGTCTTAGCACAAGAATGTCTTCACTTTTTCCAGTAACAGGAGCAGTGAGCGTAATCAGACCTTGATCTGCTCGATTGCCATCTTCGTTAATCGCTGGATTTCTTAGTCCAACATGAGACCCAGTCCAAAAGACTATGTTTGAAGCTTCCATTTCAACATCTGCTCTTGGAATCTCTCCAACCGCAAAATTAGCTGTATAATTTGTTAAAACGCAGTTTCCGAAACCAATGACATCATGAGATGTATTTTGACCAGTAAAAATTGTTTCATTAAAAGCATCTTCTCCTTCTTTCGCGGTTAAAACATAAAGGTTCTTCTCCCTGTAATCTTCGTTTTCTGCTGTAATTCCAGAAACGATTGAACCCTGCAAGGTGCTATTTGCAAGACTGCCATCGTTAGAACTATACAATCCGAGTAGAATTTCGTTTTTTCCATCTCCTAGGTAGTAACCTAAAGAAACGCTTGGGGCGATGTCAGACATAGTCTGAACCCCGATACGAGACAATTGACCGAATTCGCGGATATCTTGCCTACTACTCGCTAAATCGACATCAAAAGACAATGTGTCAATTCTATTGAGTTGTTGGGGGTTTAATTCGTCATGAGTTTCATCGACGAAAATTCCAGTTGTAGAAGCATAAACTGCTTTGTTTTGTGATATAATTCTTGTTCTTGAGGCCATATTCTATAGAAAGGTTTCTTCTTATTACACGATTTTACAAACGAGGGAACCTGTAAGTAGACAAATCGAAGTCGATAAACCCAATAGAAAAGTTCCTATTTAATTCTTCACGAATACTTTCGGAGACCACTTTGGATACAGAAACCTTGTCTATATGAGAGATCATTGGATTAGTTTGACTGGCTTTCAAAGTATCATATTTATAAGGGAAATTCTTAATAGAATAAGAGTACCCGTACGGAAATTCTTCGTATGGGATATGAGTAATTTGCTCTCTAGCTGTATCTCTTAATCTAGATATTACTGAATCCAAAATATAAGAATCTTTTGTCAGAACCATAACTCTGACTCTTGTCTCTGTATTCTCTTCTCCTCCAAATGCAAATTCTTCATTAGAAGATGAAGCTAAAGAAACAAAACACGCAGGCAAGAAATATGCGGTTTCGTCTAATAATTTTTCTTTTTTGTATAAGTAGGGATCTGTATCCGTCCCATCCTCAATGAAGTCAGAATGCATTATGAAATCAGCCTCATTATCGTGTGCGATATATGTGTTAACTTCTTTAACTGTAGAAAGCCCTGAAACTATCAACCCAGTCCCAGAAGCCTTTGGAAACAAAATACGACCATTTTGATAGTCTATGTGAATACCGCCATTACCAGAGGCATTGCCAGTTATAAAACTATCTCCGACATAAAATCCCGAGTTTAATGTGTCTACATTTGACTCAGCAACTAATTGTCTAAATTGACCCTGATAAGCTACCATGTCAGATGAAACATCATTGAAATCTACATATTTAAAAGAATTTTTAACTCCCGTAGAGTAAGCTTTTGTATCATCTCTAAGCAATCGATTCTCCAACCAGAGATAAAAACTGGATAAAACATTCTGGTCAAATTGAGCTTTCATTTGTCTAATCTTTGTAAACTCTTTTTCAGTCCATCAAATAAAGCTGAAATATAAGGAGTCTCCTTAAATGTTACACTCTTTTTACTATTTTTAATCTGGATACCTGTACCAGAATTAGAACGACTAAATCCAGCAGAGCTATAAAGATAACTGCCCAAGTTACTTATACCTTTCTCTATACCTTCCGCCCAACTAGAACCAGAAGCCCAAGGTAAGGGAGTAATTGCAAAAACTTCTTCTTTTGTGGGTACAAAAACCGTAACTTTAAATCGACCACTGGAAACAGCTCTAACTTTAAATCTCATTTTATCAGAGAGTAATGCCTGTATTACATCAGTGGGATTTTGTCCAGAATCAAAACCTATGAAGGAAAACAGGTTACCATATCCATTCAATGATCCACTTATGTTTGAAGCGTTGGGACCACTCTGTAATTCGCGAGTGACCGCATGAGAGCTAAAATCCCTTACCAGTTTCTTTTGAGCCTCTTCTATCTTGGGAGCCAATTCTTTACGAAGTTCCATCGTAGTCGCCCTTGAATTTTTAAAGGTGATATCCTTAAGTAATTGAGCGCGATTAATCTCAACCACAAATTTTGTAGCAGATAAAAAAGGCTTAGGCATCAGTTCTCTCGTTTTAGATATAGCATAAAGAATGTCGCTGAAAATGGACCAACACTCTTAGCATCGGAATCAACCACGTACAAGATATCATCAACTTCTATCCTAGAACAGATCTTGATTTTTTCGTAAGCTTTTTCATCAACTTTTATCCTAACTCTTCCATCAGAAGACTTCAAGTTAAGTTGACCATTACCGTCTAAAACATTTTCTCCTTGGTCATTTTCATGGAAAATCCTAGCTTTAAATGTAAACTTGGTTAAAACGGTTTTGCTGCTTACTTGAGAAGTGTCCTTAGACTTTCCGTACAAAGGATTATAACTTGTTACAGAAGGTCTAGTGGTTATTCGTTTTTCAACAAAAACATGAATATCTCTAGCAAAAGTATCGTGAACATTAGTGAAAACGTTCTGCAAAGTTTTTTTTTGGGCTGATGTAAGTAAAGATGCCATTAGAATCCTCTGTAGTGACTTCTAGAGCTGTACCCATCATAAGAGTCTATAGGCCCAGCCCCGTCAAGACCAGCGACTTGTGATGGGTTTGACTTGTAAACGTTGTACTTGCCGACAAGATCGTTAAGCTTTTTCTCAGTAGACTCCTTTAAATCGAAAAGCGTTTTAGCCACAGAGTTTTTATTCTGTCTCTGAATAGTGGTATCACCTTCTTTTAAGGTTAGCCAATCATCTTCTGCATTATAAACGAAACCTCTTAAAGCGTCTCTAGATGCTTTTTCATAATAGTGGATTTCATACATAGTAGAATAAATATTTTCTTCTACTGGAAGTAATCCAGAACCAACTTCTATCTCAATAGCTCCAGTGGAGTTTATATAAAACTCTTCATTCAATAAACCATTAAGCTCTCCTATATTGGTATCTAGCCAACCAGACACGTAAGAGACAGGAAATCTCTGTCTATCTTCAGAGAATTCATAGTTAACAATATCTGTCGCGAGTCTACCAAGATCATTCATAGATTAGTCTTTGAATAACCTTACAACAGAATCATAATCTGGGGAACTTTTATCAATGATGGGTTTGGCTTGACCTTGCACTGTAACGTTATGTTTTCTAGCGTATAGATCAAAGGCAGTAGCAAGAGCTTTTTTCATCTGGTTGACGTAAGGAGGTGGATTAATACCTACATTCTGACACATATTGCTAACATCAGCAACCGACATAGAAGATAAATTCTGTTCAAAGATATCTTTATCTAATGTCTTAAATGGGTTCATCTGTTCAATCCCCAAGAGATCCTCAAGTTCCCTTACTTGTTTAATCTCTTCTTCCTTCTCATCTCGCTGCTTCCCATCAGCAACTATAAACTCCTCCATAGAAGCTTTCTGCTTTTCTGTGTCGTTCGCAGGTTCTTCTTTAGCTACAACGATTTCGACCTCTTCTGAATTGTTTTCGTCAGTTTCCATATCTTATTATGATAATATTACACTAAAAAGTCAAAAAAAAAGAGCCGCCCCTTTCAGAGCGACTCTTAAATTTATAATAAACTGAATTAGACAGAGATACCGACAAGAGCACGGTCGTCAATACAGACGCGACCCTCTTCGATTTTACCGTAGTAACCAATCTTATTTTGACGGACAGAGAACTGGTCGTCAACGAGAACGTTGAGTTCACCAGTAGATCCTTCGTCAAGAACAACAGGGCGAAGAAGAACATCACGAGAACGATCAACACCGATAACGATTTCATCGTCAGCGAGAGCGAAGGTTCCTGAGTTTCCTCCTCCAATAACACTTGCGCCTTCAGAAGCAACAACAGCACCAAAGATCTTGTTGAAACGCTGACCAATTCCCATTTCGAGAACTTCGATGATATTGATACCATAGAAGCTAGGAAGCCCAGCACCGCTGTAGAGTTGCTCACGAAGAGTCTCAGGAGCAGCAAGTCCAGAAGCAGCTCCTGTAGGAGTGGTTCCTTTAGCGCCAGCAGTGTTGATTGGATTGTAAGCCATAGCACGAAGCTTCTCAACCATTTCTGGTGAAGCGAGAAGATCGGTTACTCCAACCTTAGATCCGCCAACAGGAGTACCGCTAGCCCATGAGCTATTAATACGCTTGGACTTAGTGATAAGCTTGTTGAAATCGTCAAGCACAAGAGCACTTTCAGAAGCAGACCCAATAATGTGTCCACCTGCAGCGCCAGTCGAATTACCTTTTACGAGAGCAGTTGCCAACACGTTAAATGCGGTACGCTCTTGCTTAAGCATAACTTCTTGAGCCATGCGGGTAAAGGTCTTAGAAACAACGTCAACGCGAGCCTTCTTAGCATACTTACGGTCGAAAGCGAGTGCGCTATCGAGGGTGTAAGTGCTAAACTTAAGCTCGTTGTGAGCAGGGAAGACTTGGCTATAAGGAAGACCACCAGCAACTTGCTGAGAGTAAACGTTAATATAGTCTTCTTCTGTAATATCGTGGAAGAGATCCAAAGGAAGGGATGGATTATCATCAGCTTGATAAGTCAAGGTGGTGAAAAGATTTCCTACCGTAACAGCGTTATTGATAACCTCCGAGACCACAGGTCCAAGAAGTTCTGCAACAGCTGCCTGTGCTTCGAAAGCCTCTTCACGATTATTTGAACCCATAGCGCGAACTAGGGCTAACTGATCTTCAGTTCTTTTAATAGTAATTTTCATAATCTGTGAGTAAAATTAGAAGTTAAGTTTTGCAATCGCATATCCACCAGCATGAGCATCAGAAGATCCTTCACGCTTGCCAGTAGCAAGGATAGTACCTACAACGCTGCCTTCGCCATTAATAGCAAGGGTTCCGCCAACAGAAACTTTCAATTGAGCGAGAGGAGCAGGAATCCCCT
>Ga0187217_1000459_pt1 | contig 17032 bp, 17 predicted proteins | sample 15SPOviralmetaG_FD_130165 | JGI IMG/M metagenome (GOLD analysis project Ga0187217, IMG submission 130165) | Marine viral communities from the oligotrophic San Pedro Time Series (SPOT) site, San Pedro Channel, CA, USA - 15 SPOT_SRF_2010-09-15... | ecosystem: Environmental > Aquatic > Marine >... | reverse complement strand
CTCTGTGCTAGTTGCATGGCGCCGTTGATAATAATATTTCTACGACCAACACTTTCTTGGCCTCTTACTTTTACTTTAATTAAACTCATTATGGTTTCTCCGGCCAAGTAACATCATCAAGTGTTTTGTATGTCTTTGTGATATCACGAAGTGATTGTCTATAAGTTTTCCAATCTGCAAAGTTTGAAACCGAACCACCCTCTTCTCTTTCTTTGATTACAACCCAATCTGTTTGTTGTAATAACAAATCTCTTTCTTCACGAAGTTCATTAAGAGGAAAATCTGCAATTAACTCATCATACTTTTTTTGAATTTCTTCATCTGTCGGAGTCTTTTGATTTTCATCTTGCCATATAATTTTATCATCACTTAGTGTACAAATTGCATTTGGTCTAAGTAGTAAAACAGCATCCATTTTTGTTGGTTTCATCATTGTTTAATCTCCATCAAAGTCATTGTAAGTTGGTGTCCAGACTCATGGAATTGGGCAAGTCTACCAGCAATTCTTGCCCTATAGAAATTTCTAAATGCTTCAAACTTACTTCCAGTGGAATCAAACAAATAATTTTTACTGTGTGGAGCTGTATTCAGAGTAGTACTATTGTATACTTGTTGCATACCAAAATTAACAGCAGTAGTTGGGTCATTAGATGAATTATATGATGTTGATGCAGTTAAAGTAGATGAACTACCTTCTTGACAAATTGTTGATAAAGTTCCATTTGCGTAGGCATTAACATATTGGTGTCCTTGAGCCATAGTCACAAGAACTTTACTAGTTGCGAAGTGTTTTTCAATAGTCATATGCATTGCAGATGCCTGATAAGAAGTACTAGATGTTGATTCATGAGATGGATTAAATCTTGATTGCAAAGTTTGAACTACACAACCAACTGGAAATCTCGCATTTGAAACTGTTCCAGTAAGTTTTGTTGCCGCCATATCAGCAATCTTTGCATCTGTTACTGCACCTGTGATAATCTTTGCAGTACTCACCGTTCCGTCAGTTGGTGTGCCGACATTAAGAACGTCACCCAATGCAATGATAAAGTCGATTGAATCTGACGAGGTTAATGCACTTGAGAATGTAATCTGTGAACCAGAAATTGTAAATGAAGAACCAGGCTTCTGAATAACACCATTGAGTGAAACCAATAATTGATTTGCAGTAGCAGGTGAAAACGCACCACTGTTCAACTGCAAGTTATAGGTTGCAGTGGCAGAGGCCGTAATCGCATCAAGTACATGATATGCACCTGTGATTGGTTCTTGTCCTATGAATGGCATTATCTAATTTTCCTTTTCATATATTTAGTCTGCATCTGCAATAGTCAATGTACCATCTGCCACTTGTTTTAGAATTTCTGTGTAATGACTATTGGCTGGGTCAAGGGGTACGAATAACAACTTCCCATCAATGGTGGCAGTTATAGATACATTATCGCCATTTTCATTTTGATGATATTGTGCGTTTGAAATTGTCATATAGTTCATTTTATAACTCCGCCTCTAAACTATAATTCACCCACATATCTGTTGTGGATGATGAAGTTACTGCTGTCAACAAAAGTGACACAGAATAATTCGAAGCAAAATACGTTGCCGCAGTTGTATTTGTTGCAGACCAATAAGCCTTGCCCAGTGTTCCATTGTTGTCGGAAATATAAACCGTTGGCGCCGCCCTCATGGGTTTTTGCATATTTAATTGTAGTCGGTGAGTTGCACCGCTAGTAAAACTTAAACTAGAACTCATCAACATCTGAGTTTGTTTAGTGGCTCCAGACGCATCCATAGTGGCAGCAGTAGTGCCTTGTCCTTGAAAATACCTCTGACAAAGCGAAAGTTCTTCTCCATATGAATGGTGCTCAAAATCTGTTGATGTATTGCCAACCTCCAACTGAACTCCTGTGAGATACCATAATGCACCAGATGTTCCGACAACATCTGCTTGATTTGACACTGTAAGGTAGTTTGCGCTTGACCGCCATTGTCCTGTTGCGTCTGCATTGAAGTTATCTCCACTACCCAAATCCCACCACAACCTAACACCTATTCCAGTAGTATTTAACCAAGTACCTGCTGTCTGAGCAGAAAAAGTAACCGTCTTGTGTTCCCAAGTGTTGGCACTGTTTATAGTATAAGTGTTTACAAAAGAACTGTCTGTATCGTTATTTCTAGTTGAAACTGCATAAGTTCCAGTAACACTTGACTTCACCCAAAAGGATAATGTGCAAGGTTTAGCGGCAGATGTACCCCAACCCAATGGAAGTGTATATGTACCTTCCATTCTTTGAGCAATGCCTGCTACTTGAGCGGCAGTACAACTTGTTCCACCAGCAGAATACCTTACTGAGTTTTTGAATGGAGCAGGAGAATCCGTGACTTGTTGGTGTGTGCAAGTTGCACCAGAAGTGTTTTTAAGTTGCCAACGGTCTACTGAGTATGAATTATGAGCGGTTGCTGATGCTCCTCGTTGATACACCTCTGCGGCACCATTTACGACAAGATTCCTACGACCAAGATTTGGTGTAACTTGTCCGTTAATTGCTTGTATTTTACTTAAAGGCATCTGCGTTTCCTATTTCTCTATATTTATTCTGGTTTCGTAGGCCATGTTACATCATCAAGTGTTTTGTATGTTTTTGTGATATCTCTAAGTGCTTGTCTGTATGTTTTCCAATCTGCATCATTTGAAAGAGTAACATCTCTATTCTGTGTCCAATCTGATTGTTGTAATAACAAATCTCTTTTTTGACGAAGGAATAATAAATTATATTCCTCTTTAACTTCAGTTACTTTTGACTTTACTTGTGTCCAAGTAATAGATGTATCTTGTGCATGAGTTCCATCCCCTTGCGCCTTAGTATACATCTCCTTAAATTCAGTTGCATTAGTTGGAGTACCAGAGAGCATAAACCCACCAGTAACAAGTTTACCAATAGCAGCAGATATATATTCTTGTTCAGTCATCATCAGTCATTAATCCTATTCATTATTAGCCATGTTCCGTATTGATTTTCATGAACATCTGCATTACCAGAGTTTACTTGGATTTGTGCCCAGAAGTCTATATAATCACCACTTGCAAAAGTGTGAACAATCTCACCAGAGCCAGAGAAGTGTCTCAGGGCACCAGGCACAGTTCCACCACCACTACCACTAGCAAGATGTAAATTATAATTAATGTTACTATTATTTTTTCTAATTTGTGTTACTATTTCTGATAATGTATTAGTACTACTAAAAGCTGCAATAGAAAATGACACATGATATGTACCAGCAGTAGTAGCAGTAAATGTATGTCTATTATTTGATGTATCCCATGTCATACCATTTGCGTGAGCTTGATTATTAAGTGCAACTTTTGTCAAGGTATCGTTAGTTAAAGTTTGTAAAGAAGTCAATGTTGCATGAAGAAACATTGGTTTAACAGATACATTTGGAATTGTTAAAGTTTTAGAAGACAAATCAAGTGTAGATGGTAACTTAGCAGATGTAACATTATTATCAGCAATTTTTGCAGTTGTTACTGCATTACTCTGAATCTTTGCAGTAGAGATAGTATTATCGGCAGGAATGACCGAACTCTCTAGAGTTCCAGCAATATGAAGAACATAGAAGTTCAATCCACTTGCGGGCGCTTCTGACATAGTAAGTGTTGTACCAGAAACCGTATAGGCATCAGTCGGCTCTTGTCTTACGTTACCCAAGAACACCGCAATATCATTTGCGTTTGCAACTTGTTTTGATAACGTAAATGCTGTTGTAGAACCGTTTGGTGTTAAATCATCTTTGACGATTGATGCGAAACCAGCGGTTGGTGATTTACCTATAAAGGGCATCAATTATCTCCTATGTGATTTGCATTACACCCAGAACGGCGTCAAGTGCTGACCCTGTTCCAGCTTTAACTTTGAGGATGTCTCCTGCCTCTAAAATATATTTCTGACCAGCGAATACCTCAAGTGTGGTGTTTGCTGGGATGGAGACATTTTCCAAAAGTTGTCTGGTTGCATTTGAGTCTGAACTGTCTGTAAACTGACACTGTACTGTCACTGCATTCGTTGTTTTGTTTGCAAGAGATAAACCTAACACAACTGTAGTAGTTGTGGCCGGTGTTGTGTACAATGTAGAATACGAACCGTTAGCGACATTTGCGACTGAAGCGTTTTTAAATGTGTTTGCCATATTTCTATCCTAAAGCGATTGCTAATGCAGTTGCATCATCTGCTGGGTCAAAACTCATCTTTGTGAGAGTAATTGCTCCATCTGCAACAGTATTTAGTGTGTTCTGTTGTGATAACTGTATTACTTGAATGTTATTTGTTCCAGTGGGTGGAGCAGAAGTAAATGTCAAAGTACTACCATTAACCGTGTATGCATAACTTGAACCATACCTCTGATAAACATTATCGACAAACACCATGAAGTTTGCAGCGTTCGCTGCGGCAGGTGTCTGTGTCAATGTAAATTGCGTTAAAATGTTATTACCATTAAATTCATCAATGTGTGGTGACGCCTGTGCAAGTGCGGCAGATAATAATTGTCTACCCATATATACAATAAAAATTCTTGCACCGTTTGATGGTACGTCTGCGAAGTTAATCTTTGGACTACCAGATGCCATTTGAATCGAGAATGCATATTCTGGTTCTTGAACAATACCATCAAGAGACACCAACAACTGACCAGCCTGACCAACAGGGTAGTCAAGGTCAAAAGTTGAGTTAGTGCCGTCACCAGTAATTAACTGTTTTTCAAATGCACCGTATGATGGGTCTAATCCAATATATGATTCTGACATTTCTTTTTCCTATAATGTTATTTATTCTGCGTCTGCAATTGTTAATTCGCCTGCTTCAACTTGCCGCATGATTTCGATATAATGTCTATTGCCTTGGTCAATCGGTACATGACAAACTTCTCCATCTATTGTAACCTCAATACCACAGTTTTCACCAAGATGTTGTTCATATTTTGCGTTTTCAATTACCATAATACTCTCCTAGAGTTCTGCATCTGCTCTGAAGTGATACAATAATGCTCTTTCCGATACCCCACTACCAGATGTGTTTCTAGGCAAGAAAGAAGTTGTACCGTTTTGAATAACTCCAACAGCACCAGAATCACTGCCTGTATCGCCGTGTGCAATTTGATTTGCTGTTCCAACATACGAGTAAACTGTAACAGTAGCCGCAGCCCGTTTTTCTACCCTATAATGTCCAGTAAAATATCCATAGTTATTTCCTGTGCTTCTGCCAACATATCGGTGGTCAGCACCTATTCCACCATTTGCACTGCCAGCTGCAGTTCCGTATGGATAGGTATGTTCATAATAGCGTTGACAAAGCAATAGTTCTTCCCCAAATGAGCGGTGCTCGAAATCTGTTGCCGAACTGCCTTGTTCAATTTGGACACCAGTAATATGAAAATTGTTTGCAGTATTATCTGCATGATTTACTTGACCAACTGCTTCATCGCCAGTTGCATAGTTTTGCCATGTACTTTGCAATGAACCACTAGTTCTGTTTGAACCAGCAGACAAGTACCATGTAAATTGCCTTCCTCTTGTATTATCATTGTTGATTGCATCATGAGTGTTGCCAGGAATAGTAATACTCTTATGTTCCCATGTATTACTTGCATTAATAGTGTAAGAAAATGCAACTTGTTTTCCACCTTCATCTTGGAAAACATTTACAATATTTGTACCAGTTTTGGTTGCTTTAACCCAGAAAGATATAGTTACTGGTGCCGGACTTGAAGTTCCAGTTCTTAATCTTTGTAAATCATGACCCTCAATACGGTATTGCAATTGTATATATGAACCGGCACTAAGTGAACCATTTGCAGTTGTGCAATCCATCTTTAATGCTTTAGTGTGTCCATGTTGCACAAATGGTGGGTCTGTAACTGCTAATGTTTCTTGAGTTTGTGTCCATGTTCCAGAAGTATCTATTGCAAGTCTCAACCTATCACAAGTATGATATGACCCACCAGAAGATATACTAGAAACCGAAGTTGCTCTCTGGGCCACTTGCATACCGCCGTTGATAGCAAGATTTCTACGACCAAGATTTTCTGCATAAAGTTTTGCAGTAGATACTGCATCATCAGCAATCTTTGCAGTTGTAACTCCACCATCAGCGAGTTTTGCAGTTGTTACTGAACCGTCTGCAATGTCTCCGACTGCGACTGTGGTGTCTGTGTTTAAAAGTTCTGCGAGATTTTTTGCGTTAGTTGCCATTAGACTTGATACCTCACCATTATGTTTGAACTATTTAGTGGAGTAAAAGTAAATGTCAAAGTGACACCACTAATTCCGTAGTCCGTTGTTGGTTGCATACAAATACCATTGTAAAATACAAATGCGTCATTAACGGCCACTGCATTAGAAAGAGTGAATGCTGTTGATGACCCATTACCTGTAAAGGTGTCTAATTGATAACCTGTACTTCTTCTTTGAACTCCACGGAATCCAAGATGTTTCACTTCAATCTCTGCGTTATTTGCTACATTTGCAGTAAAGGTTAAAGTTGCACCAGATATACCATAGTTTGTTGATGACTTCTGAAGAATACCATCAACGAACACCATAACACTAGATGCACTAGTTGGTGTTTCACTTAATGTATATGCGGCGGTCGAACCATTACCTGTGAACGTGTCAGTAGGAAATGTCTTCATGTTTGCTTCTAGTTCGTTGATACCAACTGAGCCAGGAGCAGGTTTTCTAGTATATGTTCCGATACCATGATGCACTACATAAATCTTTTCACCAAGAGCAGGTGCAGAATCAAACTTTAAAATTTTAGGAAGGTTATTACTATCGTCAATAATGGTGTATGCAGAAGTTGGTTCTTGAACAATGTTTGATAACACGACCATAACATTATCCTCGTTACCGCCAGGCACTTCATTCGTCAGAGTGAATTGAGTGGCAGAACCAGTTCCAGTAAAATCCTCTTTGACAAAGGATGGACTTAACCTATTTGTTGCTTGTACACCAATATAAGACATTACGTTACTTCCTGTAGAATTCCAGCGACAATATCACAAGTGCCTGCACTTGCGTATGCGATTACCTTATCGTTTGAGTTTAGAACAACCTTCTGTCCAGCAACCACTTTCAAAGTAGCACTGGCAGGGATAGGAGCATCTTTTACAATGTGATACGCCTTGTAAATTAAGATTGTTCCACCAGCAGAACCGTCTGCCGCACCAGAGTTTTGTGCGTATGTAAATGTTGTTGCACTTGGTACGGATGCTACCTTGTACACACCATTCACAAAGTTTGTTGATGAACCTGTAACATTCACATACATACCGACCTTTAGTCCGTGTGCAGATGCAGTTGTTACGGTTGCAACGTCTGAAGAAGATGCAATACTAGAAACTGTTCCTAGTGTCGCACTTGTATCTTGAATAAATGCAGATACCGTGATACCAGAAGTTCCAGTGTTCGCTGCGTCCAGTTCGATGAGAATCGAATTGACTCCACTTGAACCGTTGTTCGCAGTATAAACTGTTTGCGGCCCAGTTGAAGTATCTGACGCATCCGACTGATAGAACTCACCAGCAGTCACAATACTTGCAAAACTGTTTACGAAATTGTTTGCCATTTTTACCTTCCTGTTATCCTAATGCAACGGCAAGAGCAATACCAAATCCTTCAGTAGATATTACTCCACCAATTGTTGGAAATGTTAATGTTCCTGTCATTCCACTGTTTGTAAAACCTGTTCCGACATTGATAGTGTTTGCAAGTGCAAAAGTGACTTGGTTATTACCATCACTTGTCGTTGTTATTTGATTTGCAGTTCCTTGAAAGTCAAGAGATTCACTCTCACTTACAGAACCAGCAGAACCACTATCAGCAGTAAAATCTAAATCAGTGTTACCAACTGCTGTGTTCAATAATGTGATTGCTTCTACCACATCTGTAGCAGATGCGATAATTCCAGATGCACCAGTAACATTAGCGATGTCACCAACATCAGTTGCGAGTTCGTTAAATTCTACTCTCCACTCTTCAAAAGTGAAGGATGCTGGTGCGTTTCTATCTGCCATCTTTTTCTACCATCTGCAACAAGAGACTTTTTATCTCATGCATTTCTGACTTTAAAGTATTTATCTCTCTTGTCGCATCCCTTAATTCATCTTTTTGTTTTTGTGCGTTCTTTGACCTTTCGATTGCGGCCCTATATGCAAATACGTTTGTGTTAACAATTGCCTTAGAACCCATGTCTCTGACAAGGTGTTCGTGTCCTTCTACTTTTAAATAGTCACTCATTAGGTCGCCAATGCGATTGCTCGCAAGTCCTTTATCCTTGGTGGTTCAGAAGAGTTGACCCCTTGCATTCTAATCTTGATTGCGAATGCGATAAACTCTTCAAGGTCATTCTGTGTGTACTCGTATTCAATAAAGTCATCATTTGTTGTAGATTCATTGACAGAGATATCTGGCCCGCCACTTGTGTTAAAGTATCTCCAACCGATTTCATCGAAGTCGGATGCATCGTCTGAACGAAGTATCTTATACATGACTTGAATTTCTGCACCAGCGAATCTTACTGCACTGTGAAGAACTCTCAATGCGGTTGCCGGATTTTGCAGTGTAACTCTCTTAGTACAATAGATTGCCTCGTTACTATCCCCATCTGGTTCTGTCGGAGCGACATAATCAGAAGTTGGGAACACTGCACTAGAACTGTCGATATTATCAAGACGGTTGGTAAATGCAACTACAGTCTTCTTATCCAAGTCAATTACAGGAGACAAGTTCTCTACAGTAGATTGCATTGTCAAGTCTAAGAACATTGACTTACTACCAGCAAGTTCATTTGTTTCGTTGATAGAAGATGCAATCAGTTTAGGATTGTTAAAGTAATAGTTTTCTCCAAGGGTAATAATTTCTGCATTCTGAGGAGTTAAGGCCGCAGTGCTATAAGATGTCTGTGAACCACTTGGTGATGTACCAGTTGTTGCACGAATTTCACCAGTAACTTGTGTATTTGGATGTTCAATAATTGGAACAAGTGTTTGTACACCATCCATCATTGCGTTTTCAGTTGCGACAATATTACCACCACCACTTGTACTTGCAGTATCAGATTGTGTAGTTGTACTGATAACATAATAGTCAAGCGCTGGATTTGTAATAGAAGTATGTGTTTTGTTAATCTCTGTTAAAGGTACGTTATTGATTTGATACAATTCAACTGTTGCACCACTACTATGGGCCGCCGCAGTTGTACTGTCTGCACCTCTGGTAAGAGAAGAAACACCTGTACCAGAAATTGTACCTGTCATAATCTCATCACCAATCTTCAAGTGAATACTTCCAGAAGTTGCACTTGATGGGAACAGAGATACACTTGCAAGGGTTAAAGATGTTGCACTATTTGAAATTGCACCATTCAGTGTGGTTGTAATTCCAGAACTTACACCAGAGATTGTGACATTACTATCAACATCGTACATATGGTGGTCACGATGAGTAACCTTAATGTTTGTAGAGGATGCAAAGAATTGTAATGCATCTCTTTCAAGAGTTTTAGAAGGTAACGCATCATTTACAAGTGTGACCTTACCATTTACATTTGTACTGAAAGATGCACGATACAATGTGAACTTCAAGTCTTCAAAGTCATATGCAGTCCAAGTAGAGTTGTTCTGTGATTTAAAGAGAACACCAAGATACGGTTGTTCTGAAACCATACGAGAACCGCCCACATCTTTTTCACCCATTCTTGAAATCCATGCGAAGTATTTGTCTGAATCCGTTTGTAAGACGATTGCAACTTCTACACCGTTCTTGACATAGACAGGTGAGTCGAACACAAAGGTTGTGGCCGAAGTTGCATTACTTGATGTATTAACAGCTGCGGGCAAAAGAGTTTTTGAACCGAAAGGAAGAACCTTTGTGGTTGGATAACCATTTACCATCTCACGAATTTGACAGGTAACAGGTATACTTTCATCTTTACCAGAGAAGAATACGTCAACTTTAGTAAGATATTCACCACCTTCTGCCTGAGGCATAATGGATTGTGCTAAAGGGTCCCACCAACCAACGACTGCATCTCTAGTAGATGTGTTGGTTGTTGTCCTGTTGTCTCTCACAGATGTTCTAATAACGTCTGCGTTTCTAGTTGCAATGACTGTCTCTTGAACGGTTGTCAAGATACCAGTTGCAGAGTAAGTTGCCTGTGCGAATGATTCTGGTTCTGGGTTAGTCGAGTTTGTAGAAGACGATGTAAGTCTAAACACTCTTTCACCAGTTCTAAATCTTGGATTACCTCTTGTGTTTGGATTAGGAATTGCAAACACACCAGATACAGAGCCGTTTGCAGTTGTCACAAGATTACCACCAAGTGAACCACCTGTTGGTGTAACATATTGCGATACGTTTTGTTTATCAAAGAAAGGATAAACTCTCATAAGAGGTTTCATTCCAGTAACATCAAACGAAACATTTCTTGCACGAATGAAAGGAATAAGTGCTCTTGAAACTACTCTATCACCTTGTGACTCTCTGTCAATACGAGGAACAACTCTTGTGTTGATACCTTGTCTTGTCTGTCTAGTAGTCGTAGTTGTGGTTGTTCTTTGAAGAACCGCACGACCTCTAGGCTGACCAAGGTTAATAAATCTATGTTCTCTACGTCTACCACCTGTTGTAGTAGTTGTACCAGACCACTGAGTTTGCCATGCGTTCCAAACCGTACCGATTGCATTTCTGTTCTGTGCAAAGACGGTATCGAAGTTACCTTCACGGTTGATAACCAACGCAGGCGCTCTTTCTGTCTCAAACCACTCATCACCAGATGGGGAAAGTTTACAGATACCTGTCCAAGTAAAGTTTAGAACAGGATTAAGGTTTTCAATTCTAGTTGCATATGGTTGTTGAACCGCAACAATATCTGTGTATGGAAGTGTTACTACATCGCCAGTCTTACGATAGTTGTTATTAGTTCTCTGTGCATCAGTAGTGTTTTCTTCCGAAAGAGTAATACCCTTCATCTTATACTGTGGGCGAAGTTCACCAAGTTCCATGTCCATAGAGTTTCTATAGTCTGGATGTTGAACGTCACCAGTAGAGTGACCTTTAAAATTGTCTACAAGGAAACCAGACTTAAATCTATTCAGACCATTTGCGTCTAAAACCTCAAGTGACTGGGCCTCTTGTTCTAATAAGTTTAGTGCAGTGTAATATTCTACATTCTCAATACGTTGTTCAAGTTGACCGATATCACGCATTGTATATCTGCGATTATCTTCTTTAGTAAGTTTTGCATCATCAATGTCTAACATATATGCTGGGAATGTTAACTCTGCAAGTTTCATTGCATTCTCAACTGGTTTCGGTGCGTCTGGGTCTTCTGCTGGAGTACCAGATGCAACCTTAAATTCACCTTCAGATGTTAAGAAGAGTGTATCTACACGGGCAAGGAAAAACTCAAAATCATATCCGATATTTGAATTATCTTTTGGTACGAGAGTGTTATGACCACCAGTACCAGTGAATGAACGTGAACCAAAGTTGAAGGACATAGATGTAACCTTCTTGGTTGCGATACCTTGACCACTTGTTGCAGAAGTCATAGTTGCATCGGCAACTCTTGGTCTAAAGTCGATTGAGTTTCTTAGGTCAAATTCACCAGAAGGTTCACGAACCTCTGGGTCAACTCTTGTTGCAGTGTATGTTGGGATTTCTTTATAGTCAACACTATATGAATCAACTGTGAAGAAGTCACCAGCACCATGTTCAAAGTAATTGTAAACTACTAGAATTCTACCAGTAGGAGTAACCGCATTACCCTTTCTTACAATCCTTGCAATATCATAGAAGTTGTCTCTTTGTCCAGTGTCAAGAGTAAATCGTTCAGTAATATTTTTAGAACCATCAGTCAATGTATCAATAGTACATTGTGCATTTGATGACTGTCCTGTTACAGTTTCGCCTGCAAGAAATTCTTTATTGTTCTGTACAATGTGACAAAGGACACTGGCGCCAGGGATTGCAATTGCTCTTGCACCAGAAGTTCCACCAACGATAACCTCACCTTTGGTGAAGACACCACTCAAACCAGTGAATGTAAACTGTGGAAGAATTGCATCGGCCGATGCGTTTTCTGAGTCAAAGACTGCCCAGAGTTTATATGCGTCTGCAACACCAAGAGAGATATCTTTGTGATGTGCAGATGTACCATATGCGGCACCACCAGCAACACCATCATTATCTACAACACAGACAGATGCAAGTTGTGCTGTCTTTGGAATTTCGGCAGACGCAGTTCTTGTAACTGTTGTTGTAACTTTACACTTGATGTTTGCGATAGGAAGTGCATTAGTATTTGTAATAGTAAGTGTATTGCCAGATGCATTGAATGTTGTGTTTGATGAATTCAAGTTAATAAGGTCACCCTTTGCAATTGCACCAGAACCATTATCATCCAGAACCGAAACAACAAAATCTGTATTTGATTTGGCTGAAAAAGTTTCATTTGAATCTGCGGTCATAATTAACTGTCCACCAGATGTGGAGTTAATCACAAACTGTCTACGGAAAGTTGCAGAAGTAACAGATGTATTACTGTTGGTATCAGTTTTTAATGTCTTAATATTATTCTTTCTCAATTTTCTGAGAAGAAGGTTTTTGTTTTGGTCTTGAAGATTTACACGTTTTCTTGTTGCAGGCACAGTTGTTGTTGCAGTGCCGGGCGCAACAGAAACCGCAAGAGTATCATCATCAGTGATGGAAGAAACAATCCTATCACCAACACCAGCAATATTGATAACATCACCCACACGAAGTTCAGTTACGAACTTAGTTCCAAAACCAGAAACAGTTGTACCAGAACCAGCAGTTGAAACCGTACCACTTAGTGAGAACGATGTATCAAGAACTGTATCGGCAGTAAAATCTTGACCACTATCTGCATCGTCCATGAATACTTGTTTGACTTTATCAAAAGTATTTGTGACAACAGCAGAGATTGTCAAATCTGCATTTGAACTGTTCTCTAAAATTTCATCAGTTTCAGTAGATGAAGTTGAAATAAGTTTTTCACCAGTATTGAAAGAACCAACAACATTGATTAATTCGATAACCGTATTTGAGGCCGCATGAATAAATCCACTTGCACCAGACGTTGCACCAGTAACCTTTGCGCCGATTGTAGTACCACCAGATGGAATACCAGACATTGTAATCTTAGTTGTCATACGAATGTCAAAGAGATAAAGATTAAATTGTGCAGTGGCAGCAGATGCACTTGCAACCAATGGGTCACTAGTACCGTCTGTACCAGAACGGTGTTCAAATGCTCTTGCTCTTGCAACACCAATTTCTAAACCAGCGGCCTGACCTCTTGTTGCAGTTGCAACATCCCTTAATGAAATTTGTTTATATGGTTCAGTAACTTCACCAGTAATAAATGGTGAAAGGTCTGGTGTACCATGAACCTTGGTAACCTTTGTAAAGTTTCCTACCTCGGCAGGAGTAATCGCACCCTTAAATTCTTCAGAAGTTCTTGGTTTCGCAACATCAATAAAAGTTGGTGCAGCAGTCTCTACTTCATAACCACGAACATACGCTTTGCCCGGCGATACTTGAACCGCCATCAAACCTTCAGATGTATTTGCACCATCGTCAGTTGTTACACCAGCCGCATAGACACCTTCATTTAAACCATCGTCAAGAGATTCACGAATGTCAATACCAAAAGGACGTACAGAGTAATCACCAGATTCGTCATACGTTCTTCTTGCAAGTGTATCCCCTAAGACAGAATATTCTGTGTTTCTTGTAATCTCTTCAATGACACCATTCTTGACACGAAGGATTTCGATGAAGTCTTCATCCTCGGCAGAACCAAGTGGGAGTTTAGAAAGAGTAAGAGTTACCTTTAATCTGTGGGCACCCTTTGCATTTACGTTTGTTGACCCAGCCGCATTGTCAAGAAGTGACGTATCCGTTTCTGGGGTAATTAATGTTTCTGAAATCGAAAGACCAATACGATATGATGGAGTGTTATTATATTTGTCAAGAACAATTCTTTGTGAGGCGACACGAACAAACTGACCACGAACAAAGTACACGCCCTCTTCCACGTTTGCAGAAGAACCAGTTGCAGTCGCACTAGAGGCCTGTAGTTGTGCAGATGATGAGTTTGCAGTGATACCACCAACAACACCGTTTGCCTGAATCTGTTCATTGTCAGAGAATGTTGTTGAAACATTGTCCGTACCAGTTTGAGTATACTTTACATAAAGTGTAAGTGGGTCAGTAGTTGTTGCGACATCGAAACCGATTACTGTTGCTTTTACACCAGAGGTTGCACCAGTAATTGTCTTACCGATATAATCTGAAGCATAACCAGAAACAGGATTTGAATTGAATGTAGATTGTAATTTGACAGCATAGTATTCATCAGTAAAACCAGATTGGCCTGGAATTACCATTGCACCTTCTTTGAACATATGCGTACCAAACTTTTCAATTTGGTTTTGCAGTATGGACTGAAGTTGAGTTAACTCTCTTGCCTGTACGGCGAAGCCTGGACGAAAGAGAACACGATGGAAGTTGTCTGTGGTGTCAAAGTCATCGTAGTACGGTGACACATTCAAATCAGTTTTTTGCATATCTTAGTATTCCACTACTACTTTAATATCTTCTGTTTGGTCTGTTGCTCTTGAAATTGCCCTTCTGTTTTCTACATAGATTACTTCACCACTGTCTCTGTCAAGTTCTGGTGTTGCATATCCACTTACGAATACGACACCATTAGTTGTTGCAGAGTGACCTGTATCTACACTATAACTTGCACTTGATGACCCACCGACAACTGCTGCATTCGTAGAGAACGCAGTTAAGTTTTTATTGGTATCAAGTCCATACGAAGTATACTTTTCTTGAACATAGTACAGAATTTTGTTAGTTGCATCCCACTCAATTACACGACCTTGGGCACCAGTTGTTGCCTGTGTAATGAGTTCGTCTGCTTGATAATTGGTACTAATTGTACCAGCGATTTTTAATGCATTGGTAGTTCTTGCTGTTGCGACAGAGGCCGCAGAACCACCAGCGTTTGGGTTCTTTAAAATACCAACTCTTCTAAAATCGTTTACTTGTGTTGCATCTGAATCAGAAGGTTCAAACTTTCCTTGAACCATAACATAGTGACCACCAAGTTCTGCAATGTCATTTGTACCATGTCCACCAGCAGGTTCGATGATAGGAGTGATTGTACCGGCAGTCGCATTATTCCAAGATGTCAAAGTTGAACCAGAAATTAATGTTGATGCATTTGTATCTGTATAAATGTTTGTTCCTGTCAAGTCTACTACTGCGAAGGAATATCCCACACCAGCATTTTGCATACTTGTAAATGATGAACCATTACCAAACTCTTGGATTGCACCACCAGATACAACCAGTTTAATGATTGCAGTTGTCGTACCATCACCACGAACCTTAGTATAGAACGTACCATTTGGATATGATGAACCACCACTTGTTACCATAACAACTTGGATAGGACGGTTCGCCGCAGAGTTTGCTGTCGTTGAGACAGGCATAAAGTCTGTGGTTAAGAAGTTCTGAACTTCTGAAGTTGTCAGAGAGTACATAAACTTTAAGTAATAATTTGCATCGTGCCAGAATGGGCCTGTCTGTTCAGAAGTCGGTTCTGCACCAGAGATGTTTGATGCACCAGTTTGAACAGGGTCACCATTGTATAATACTTTGTATACACGATTTGCCGAAGTCATGAAGTAGTAAGTAGAATCATATACTGAAGTTGAACCACTTGATGTTGTTGTTTTTGATGGGTATGAACCTGTAGTTGTTCCACCAGATACATCGTGACGATACATATCAAATGCAGATGATGTTGCATAATCCCTACGAGGTATTGCAAAAGTTGTATTGGTTGTACCAATTAATTTTGCAGCAAGCATATCATCCCAATAATACGATTCTGGTGCAACACTATCAACAGGTGCTGGGGGAAGACTATCAGAAGTCGCACCCTCAGATGTCCAAGGTTGTGATTTACCTACGAACATATAATACTTGTCTGTGCCAAATGAATCCTTAAAGGCTGTGGCACTAGACTGTCTAAATTTTTCTGTGATAATTGCTGCCATTGTTTTTTCCTATAATCTTATTTATTCATACTGTTAAAGTGGGTTGAAACTCTCTTACTGTGCAATCTCCCATGCTGTAAGACATTCAAGCCCATCGTGTGAAAGAAGAATGGGCGCATTAGAATTGTAAGAACTCATGCGTACATCTAACGTCATCTGCGTAGTTTGCCCTGCGATAAAAGAAAACTGTGCGGCTTGAGCTTGGTAATAACTCTGCATTGTCGCTTGGTTGTACATAAAAATTGCCGCATCCGCATTGCCGCCTGATGTCATTAAATTTGAGCTATCCTTACCAAAAAACATTTGAATACCACCAGCGCCTGAACTGTTCATTCTCATTTGCCCCGACCATTGAACAAGAATTTTTGAGTTTGAAAACAATGGAGTGATATTCAGAGACTGTATTTGAGTAGCAGAACTATAACCCCCAACTACACTAATGGTTAAATCTGTGATGTCGGCACCAGAGCCAGTGTTACCTACAGTTCTGGTGTCGGTAACACACTGGATTACACTACCACTAGGCATCTGTGCTGATGGTAAGTTACCAGCAGTTAATTTTGATGCAGAGATACCAGATGCAACCTCTGTATTACCAACAGCACCAGCTGCAATCTTTGCAGTTGTTACCGAATCGTCTGGAATTGCTGTAATATCGGCATCAACTGCACCGGCGGCAATCTTTGCAGCATTCACGGCGTCATTTGTAATTGCGTTTGTACCAATAGTATCAATTGCCATTGTTTACCCCTTATGCGATTGTGCATCCAACATTAGATACAGCTGCCCATCCACCAGTTGTATTGTATACTAAGAGTACACTATCACCAACATCATTGAATGTAATTGTTGTTCCGTTTGCAAAAGTTGCTGGAGT
>Ga0187217_1000458_pt1 | contig 17048 bp, 17 predicted proteins | sample 15SPOviralmetaG_FD_130165 | JGI IMG/M metagenome (GOLD analysis project Ga0187217, IMG submission 130165) | Marine viral communities from the oligotrophic San Pedro Time Series (SPOT) site, San Pedro Channel, CA, USA - 15 SPOT_SRF_2010-09-15... | ecosystem: Environmental > Aquatic > Marine >... | reverse complement strand
GCGGTTACATTTTGTTTTTCTTGTAATTTAGATAATTCTTCTAAAACCATACTTCTTTGACCTTCTAATAGTGCTTTTTGAATATCTAATTGTCCTAAAGTCACTGTAATTTCTTCTTGTTTTTTAGAAAAAGTATTTAGTTTTTCTAGTTCTTCTTTTGATAACTTTTGATTTGACATTTTGTTAATTTTTTTGTTGATTAGATTGTATATAATTATTAGATGTAATATAAAAAGAAAAATTTAGTACTCCTAAGAATTTTGTTAGGAATACTAAATTAAATGTAGGGTGTGAAATTACTTAAATGAAAGGTAGTATGAAGAAGATATAGAGAAATTTAAACCTTCTTCAATGTAGTAAGTAAATGAAGTGATATTAGTATCTACGTCATAATTAGAGGTAAATTGGGTTCTTTCTATTTCATATATTGTGAAAATATTAGCTATTATACGGAAATTACTAAAAGTATCTAGCATATTACCTTCAAACCTCAAACGCCATATTTTTGAGCTTACTTCATATATAGCTGTTACTAATTCCCCACCAAATGCCATACCATCTCCAAAATTAATAGAACCAATATCTTCACCATATCCTCGAGCGTATCCTATAAATTGAGCGGCACTTGCATAACCCGTTGTGATCTCGACACTAGGTGTTCCCTGTGGGTAAGGTGATGATGGTACAGAGGGGTATGTTCTTTCACTTAAAGGTTTGGGTGTATTAATTTCAAATATTTCTGAGTTGGATGTTGTTTCTGAGGATATTGTGATTTTTGATCTTGAATTATATTTCTTTATAGAATTTAAGTCTTTTTGGATTGTATCCGGAATTATGTATCCTCTCAATCTTATATTAAATGTACCTTTTACTAACCTATCTTGACCCTTAGTTAATTCGGTTGCGGTAGTAAAGTTATCTATAAATGCTCTAAATTTAAACCTTTCAGGATTACCCCAATAAGCATCAGAAGCATATTCTATGGATTCTATTATTTTGTTTAGTTGTTCCATGTAATATGTTTGGATTATACAACTATATTCTAGAGTTACATAGTCAGGAACCGCTACTGCATGGAATTGTTTAGTAGGTTTTCTATTGTTTAGTATAGAAAAATTGTTATAAGTATTTTTAGGGTTGTAACCCTTAGAAAAAGTTCCATATAAATTAGGACCATTAGCATCTAACTTATTAGCTACGGTTCTATCTTTAGCTATAGAATCTCTTTTTAAAATGATAATAGGCAACATTACAGACCCACCTTTATCTCTGTAATACCCATCTCTTTGAAATGATTTCCACCTTTCAGGGGAACCATAGATTATAGGTACATTTCTTCTTTGACCATTCTGGTATATAAAGGGTTTGATTATATTTTCAAAATAAAAAAATACTGCTTCATCTAGATCTTTTATGCCTATAGATAAAGGTTTTGTATTATCACCTGTAAAGCTTAATTTTTCAGATCTATTAAAAGAAATCCCAGTCTCACTTTCGTTAGGATTTACCCCAGAATTAGGATTACCCCTTTTTATATCACTAGGTGTTTGGAGATTTTTGCTAATCTCCCGTTGGGTTTTAGGTATTGGTTTTCTATATTGAGCCATTAAAATCTTTCTTTATATTGTGATATAGCTACTTTATCCGCAGGTATGTAATATGTAGAACATAGGATTGATATGCTACTACCAAATCCTTCTAAACCAGGGTTTAAAGGATTGTCGTTGTTTGGGTAGTCTGGGTTTTTTCCTCCCCAGTATTGGTTTGAGACTGTACTCTCTACTCCATAATATTTTTCTTGGTATAAGACTATATCTCCAACTTGTGGTAATATGTTAGCATCTACTAAATCATCTCTTAGGAAATAGAATTGTATTCCTTGTCCAAAAGATATACCCTCGTCACCACTAGAATAAGATTGATCTTCCCTATTAATTAAACAATTAAATATAAAAGGACCATCATAAAATTTTTCTCCTGCTGCTTCGCCATACAGATTTACTTTAGTTTCTTCCAGTTTAAATTTATAAAAAGAAGCTTGTTGAGTAATTATATTACCCAACAATTCTCTATTCATACTTCTAACGAGAGAAACATCCCTCTGTCCTGTAAACATCGCCATATTATCCTATGTAAATTGTATATGGAACTTGCTGTAATTCCGCTTGTTTAAATTCTGTTTCTTGTGCTCTTCTTTCGAGTAAAGATTTTCTAGATGTTTCATCAAAATACCCTCTTAATCTTTCGATTAATGTTGCTTTTTCTGTTGTAGCCGCCGTGATTAAATCTCCCTGGTTTAATGTTACCTCAGAGTTAGGGATTGGAATGTTACTATATTTACCTCTTACATACCCTAACATTTCTTTACTTAAGGCTAAGGCATATTCAAATATCCAATTACGTCCAATTGAATTTATTTGGCTGTATGTTGGGTTTGTATATGGAGAATTAGATACATTAGTTATTTTGTCAGGGTGGTTAGTAATACTACCCTCTATTCTTTCTTCTCTTTTAATATATTCAAACCAAAAACTACCTGCGTCACTATTAGGTATAGGGAATAATTTTAAATTATTGTTCTTTAATTCAAAGCTGTAGTTAGATCTTCGGATTTGGTCATTCAACTCTATTGCTTGAATTGCTTGTAAATCGAAGTTTAAAGGCATCATCAAGAAATTAATCGCAGGACTCATACCCCCAAAACCAAAACTGTCGAACATATTCTGACTTCCAAAGCCTGTTCCTACATATGGGTCATAATACCTAGTAATTGCAGGTGAAGCTTCATAAAATACTCTTTTGATTTCAATTGAACTTGTAATCCCTTGGTTTACTGCCCATTCTGCTAAATCATAATCTTGTAAGCTTGCAGTAAAAGGAATTGAACCACTGTAATAAGGAACATTACCACCAGTACCTGCTTCTGCTCCATACATTTCTGTTAAACGTACTATAGGTTCAAAGCTGGGGGTTACAAGGGCATTATTTAAGTTGCTACCAGTACTAGCTCCTTCTAAGGATAGTTGGTTATCTCTAACCTGATAGGCGTATAATTCATTACCATATATAGTAATCGCTTCTTCAAAAGCAGCGTAAAAATTTAGATCTTGTAATTCTATATCTACAAGAGGATATCCTAATCTACGAGAAGCAAATACTGCGAATTTATCTGCGTCTGTTGAAAAATCAGAATCACCGTCATAAAAACCAAATGGGGTATCCCCAGGGGAAAATGATGATGATCCAGGATATATAGGTATATTAGCCATAATATTATTTTATTATAAATATGGTAAAACCTATTAATCCCTAAATTTCTGGTATACTCCAAGTATTGGGGATACAATAGAATGTCTGTGGTTTTTTTCTAGTGTGATTGTTTTAAAACCTTCTACCTGTTCTTCAAGTCTATTAAGAAATGAAAAACCACTTTCTCTTTTATCTTTAAGATCTATTTGACCCATATCGCCACATATTACCATAATTGAACCCTTGCCTAGTCTTCCTATTACAGTCTCCATTTGGGAATGTGTTACGTTTTGGGCTTCATCTACTATAATAAATGTGTCAGTAAATGTTCTACCTCTCATGAATGCAAAAGGTACAATTTCTATATCTTCGTTTTCGAGATGTTTATCTATTTTTTCTCTATTATATAACATATAGAGGTTATGATATATAGGTGCTAACCATGGATCCATTTTTTCTTTTAAATCCCCAGGTAAGAACCCAATATCTTCTTTAGATACAGTAGGGCGTGTGATTACTATCTTATCTACTTGTTTGGTAAAAAAGAAATCTAAGGCCGCCTGGGTAGCTACTAATGTTTTACCTGAGCCTGCTAATCCACGTATAACTGTTATTGGGTTATCTATTATTAATGATTTTGCATCTTTTTGTTCTTCATTTAACTGTACTTGAAATTTGATAGGTTTGCGATTTGCTCTACGTTTTTGAGTAAAAACTTCGTCTGTATGGTGGTTTGAAGCCATAGGATTTTTTTAATTAGTAATTAAATGTAAAGGGGATTGTTGTTTAGTAAATACGTTAAAATACTTACTACTTTTATATATAACATATATTTTAATCATAAATTGCTTATGGTTGTTTATACATATGAATATAAAAAAAGCCCGGCTAAAAGCCGAGCTATTTTTAAAAGTAAGATATATTCTCTAATTATAGAGTGTTCAATCCGTTTACTTTGATTGTTCCGTAAAATTCTGGACGTACCATTTTCTTAGCGTAACGAGTCAATAAACCTTTACGTGGTGTGAAGGTAGCTGGATCGTATACCAATGGAGTCATAATTAATGGAATGTAAGGAGCAAATACAGCACCTGATTCTAGGAATTGAGTTCCTCTGAATCCTAACAAGATTTGGTTTTCAGTCATGTAAGGGTTTTTGTAAACCTTGATCTTACCACCACCTAAAGCACCAACTTTTTGTACACCAAAAGCGTAGTTAGCTTTATCTACTTGACCATCAGCATCACCTGCAAATCCAGGGATTGATTCAATGATTGTAGATACTGCAGGAGACAATACCATGAAGTTAGCACCTCCACGAAGAGTTTTCTGGTGGATGATGTTACTCAATTTCTGGATTTTAGTTCCTAATGTTTGGAACCATTGTCCTTGTGAGTTGTAGAATCCAAGATCAGAAACAGTTCCGTTTCCAGTTCCAGTGATTGCTCTGTTGTTAACAGCTGACCATACTTCAGACCCAGCAGAAGCTCCTTCAATCAACATATCCAAGATTTCAAGATCAATTTCCAAAGAAATGTACTCAGATAAGATAGAAGTTAATTCAGCTTCAGCATCCAAAGCGTGGTATGCATTAAGATCTTGAGCGAACTCAGGTGTCCAAACAGCTTTCAATTTTCTTGTTTTAGCAACAATCGCAGATGATTTCATCTCAACGTTGATTTCAGGAATTGCGATAGGAGAGTTACTTCCATTTGCAGTGTTGTTTCCATCTTCGAAATCACCTCTAGCGTTGTCAGCTGGTTGAAGTTGATATTCTACAGCATAAGCAGCAGTTGCACCAGTTCCAGTAGCATCAGCAAGATCAATTATGAAACTAACGTTAGTTCCATCAGTAGATGTATAAGCAGGTTTGTTTTCAGCAGCTGTTAAATTAGTACCAGTAAGTACAAATCCACGAACACCATCTAAATCAGCATTTGCTGGAGCAGCGAAAGTTACTTTACGTAATGTATCTGCAACAGCAGAAGCAGATAAATCAGAATCAAAATTTACATCAGCCCAAGAACCTGTAGTTTGAGTACCAGTTACAGCAGATGAAGTATTATTGATTGAGTATCCGAATCTTCCAGCACCATACAATCCACCTTCTGTTCCGTTTGAAGCAAATCCTGAAACATCTCCGTATACTGAAGAATCAGCAGCGAAAGGAGCTTTTGTAGTTCCGTATTGGAAATCTAAATAAAATACAAGACCTGAAGGCAAGTTCATTGGTTGAACTGATACAAATTCTTGTGCAGCGATTTGTCCGAATACCTTACGTACCAAAGGAAGAGCTACACCAGCCCATTGCTCACCTGCACCTGCAGTAAAGCTACCACCAGCAGTACCACCACCAGTTTGAGATGATTCAACTACCAATTGTTTTGCTTGGTTTTCAAGGATCATTCCCATGTTGCTTTTGTTAGCACCATTCAATCCTTCCAACAATCCTGTTTTTTCCCATTTGCTAGACAATCTAGCCGCATCGCCTTGTACAGACTGATATGGGTTTGCGCTTTCTAATAAAGTTTGTAAACTCATGTTTAAAGTTTTTTAATGTTTAAAATTAATTATTTAATAATACCGGCCAATTTTTGCATTCTAGCAAATACATCATTTTCGATGATTGGTTTTTTAACCGTTGGAGCAAGCCCCATTACTTTTGAAGCACTACCTTTTACCTCGTTTACTGCAGTTGGTGTTGATTTTGATACCAATCCTTCATTTAGAGTTTCAAAGATTACTTTTGCTTCTTTTACTGTTTCAGCTTTGTCAAATGCTTTAAGCACTTTAACTTTTCTGTCTTCAGTCAAATTCTTAGCTTTGAAGATTTTGTTTGTGTAAAGCAATTTAGCATTTAGCAAATTAACTTCTTGAAGTTCCTGTTTTAAAGCATCAATTTCAGACAATGCAGACTGAAATTCTTCTTCTTGGACAGTGTTTTCTTTTACTTCTTCTTCTTCTTCCGCTTCCATTACAGGCATTTCTTCTGCTTCATCTTCAACTTCGATTTCATCTTCAACTTCGATTTCTTCATCTTGGTCTTCAAATTCATCTCCAGCTTCTAATTCACCAGCTTCTACCATGTTTTTAATCACGTCTTCGATAAACCCTTTAAGGTCATCTTCAGACAAGTCTTCTAGATCGATTTCTTCATCTTCTTCTACTTCTACTTCTTCAGTTTCGTCTTCGATTTCATCTTCTTCAGATTCGTCTTCAACTACTTCTTCTTCGGCTTCAGTAACTTCTTCAGTTTCTTCGATTTCTTCAGTTTCTTTGATCTCTTCAGATTCTGAGATTGTTTCCTCAGTTTCTTTGATCTCTTCAGATTCTTCAGTTTGTTCAAGTTCTGCTAATAATTCGTCGAGATTAATTTCTTCTTCTACTTCTTCTTCTTCCTCTTGAACTGTAGTTTGACCTACTTTTCTTGGGGCAGCATCAATAGAATCGCCATTTTGTCTTTTGAATTTGTCGGCAGCCATTTCTTCAAGCTCTTCATCTTCACTTTCCATCTCTTCTAACTTTGCAGATAGCATAGATTTAAGGTGAGGTGTAAAGGCTTCTTCAAGAGCTAATTTTGCGTTTGCGATAGCAGTTTCTTTTACAGCTTTAGCTTCAGCAATAGCTTCTTTTAACAAATCTCTGTTTGTCATAATCCTAAAATTTTGTTTAGTGAAATACGTTTATTGAGTAATAACGTAATAAGGAAATTTTTAATAGGTGTTATATAAGGGATAACACATTGCAGTTATACGTATGTGGTAGGGGGTTGAAAATACAAAAAGCGCTCAAAATGAGCGCTTCATGTTTAAAGTCCGTCGGTAGCGTCCGAAGGAATGTTTTTATGTTACAGGGCATGAACCTTTTGAACAAAGGATTTCATGTATTACTTTATTTACATTCGCATAGTTGTAAGTAACAACTTGTTTTCCTTCATTTAATGTAGTCATATATGACCCAGGATTTGAGGGTGTTGAAACAAAATCCCAACATAGTAATTCGAAGTCATCTTGTACTTCCATTACACCACCATTTTGTTCTAATGAACCCATTCCACGAGAAGATACACCTACTGTAACTCCACTTTTGATAAGTTCTTTAAGTATATTACCTGAAGGGGTTGGTAAAATTTCTATTTTACCCATTACATTATCTCCATCCCACCAGTATTCTGTGATGATGTGGGATACATTTTTTAAATTAACTATCTGGGAATCCGGATGGTCTAGTTCGCCCATAGCACGTCTTTGTTCTACAAGCTCTTTATATTTGGACATTTCCCTATCCCAAAGAGATTTTGAGTAATATCTACCATTACCATTTTTAACTTCAGCTGTGGCTAAAATCCCCTCAACAAGTAAATTGCCATTTTTCTTATTAACATTTTCAGTTAATTGAATTGGGGTTATGTTTATGGAATGGGTTTCTATTAATAGTTGTTTATTCATTTTATGTTTTTATTGATCTTCATCTATTACCTCAGTTTTAACATATGATTTACCACACATTTTTTCATACAATTTTTCCATCGCTGCTTTTTTCTTTTCTAAAAGCTTGATTTCTTTTTGCATTTCTTTCATTTTCTTTTTATCTATTAATTCTGATAGATTTTCATCTTCATCAATCATAGATAAACGTTGTGTTTTAGATTCGATTATTTCATCGATAGTATCAATTTTAGCTTCTAATGCTACAATTTGACCTTGCTTATCAATTTCAGCTAATTTAGTGTCAATTGATTCCTTTTTAGCTTTTTTTAATTTTTTCTTTTCGATTTTTTCACCTTTAACTACTCCAGCCCCAAATGCATCTTCCTCACCTTTATCTTTCTTATCTACATCTTTAGCACCTTTATCATCACGTTGAAATTCTGAATATGATTCCCCCATTAATGATTCTTTTACTACTTTTTTTAGTTTATCTGAATATCCTGATGATTTATAGTCGCCAGATACTTCTTCAACTTCTGTTTCTTGGTATCCTAAACCTTCAACCCCAAACGCAGCGTTTTTTATATAGTATTGTCCATCTTTTTCTAGATTTTTAGATACTATTTTTCTGATTTCTTCTAAATCTTTATCTGGGTTTTGTTTAGCTTCAAAATAAATACCGTTAAGTACTTCTTGACCAATTTGGTTATCTAGATTCTTTTTGTCTGAGTAGTCAAAATTGCTTTCCAAAGACTTTTCAACTTCTTTAGAAGTTTTTTTCTCTACAGCTTTTGCTTCTTCAGCTAAGAAGTTAGCATATTTGTTTTCCCATTCAGTTTTTGGTGTAGCTTCAATTGTATTGATTGGTTGTAAATCAACATAATTTTCTGCAATTACTCCTCTGTTTTTAAGAACTTGAGTAGCTTCTTTAAAACCCATAGGATTAGTAAGCATATCTGGGAATTGTTTTTTAGCTTCTGTTAAGAAAACACCTTTATGGCCTTTTCCTTCTTTTATTAAGTTAAATTGTTCTTGTAAAGTTTTCATTCTTCTTCTTTTAGTAATGTTTCTATATCTTTTAAATATTCACCAATTAAATCCGTACCTTTAACTACATTATAACTTTGTGGGTTTACTCTGTAATATTTTATAGTAGCTAGCTTACCTTGACGTAGTAATTTTTTAATTTCTTGTAATTTATCTTCTAAAATACTAAAGGCATCTATTCGTTCCTGTTGAAAATTTTCAGGGGAAGGTGAGTCTTCAGTTAATTTATATTTATACATATTAATCGTATGTTTTACCCCATAGATCTTTATAATCTATTGCTTTAGAATTTTTGGCTTGTTTTTTTCTATCTACTAGTTTATAACCAAATGCTTTAACATAATAGTTATCTTTCACTCCTTTTGGTCCCGCTTTAGGACCTGGACCTAATGTCGCACCTATATCCTCTGAAATTTCTTTCTGTTTTTTTACTAATTTAAAAGCGTAAGGTGTATTATAGGCGCCAGCACCACCTGAAGTAGACATTTCGTCTATATCTGCTTCATTCATTCTATATCGGCTGTAAATTTCGGGGTAGTTTTTTCTAAGATGAGTTCTGTACTGGTTAAATAAAATTAACACATTAGATGTAATTTTAGATATTACTTCGTCGTTTAAATTTGTATTTAGAATTTTGATTAGATCTTTTAACTCTTCAAACTTTTCAAATGTAGTGTCTAAAGCAGGAGCATCTTCTATTCCCCATGAAATAGCACCAGTTTTAGGATTTATATCGGTTACTGTGGATTTAATTCCATCTTTAACTTTAACATCACCTACTTTAATTTCTTTAAGTTTGGGTTTATGCATTATTTGCGGTCTTTATTTCTTTAACCAATTCAAAATATTGTAGTAAATCAACTAAATGAGAATCATTGATTTTATCTGTTTTATTTAATTCAACTAACATTTTAGATATTTCAAAGATTTTGATTTTTGTTACTTTATCTTTAATGTTTTTAGATTCTTCATTCAAGATTGATTTCAATTCAGAAATTTTGTTATTATAGAAATTTCTTAAACCTGGTGTTGAATCTATAGAGTTGATATATTCTTTAAGAATTTGTTTTTGGTCTGAGGATAGGTTTTGGAATTTACTATTGAATTTTTCAAGTAGAATTTTATAGGTAAGGATTCTAAGATCTTTATCATAAGTTCTAAATTCGTTTAGTACATCTTCTTTTATTTCCTCTTCATTAACTGTTTGTTTAGTTAAATATTCTAGTAGAGTTACTTTATTTGAAATAAGTTGGTTGGGGTTAACATTATCTTTTAGATTGTACCCTTCAATTAAAGTATATAAAGCAGCTAGTTCTTTATAATTTTTAACTTTAGCACCAAAGAAAACATCTAAATCATAGTGTTTTTTAATCTCATTGATTAAATTATATTTTTGCTTTCTTAATGAGGTACGATTGAATTTTTGTGCCGCCTCTAAAATAACATTAATAGTGATAGTAGCAGCGCCTTCATTTAAAGTTTTAGACTTTAAAATACTTTCATATAGCTTGTACTCACGACCAAGTGAAGTTTTTATAAAATATTCCTTTAAAATGTCAATTGCTGGTGAATCCCCACCTTTTAAAGTGTCAGATGTAATTTGATGTACGAGTAATTCGAATAAAATACCAGTATTCTTATATTTTGAATGTTTGATTTTCATTAAAAGATATATTTATTTATAAATATGTAAAAATTATTGTCCCCTTAATTGAGATTCATCTAAGAGCGAAGAATCTTTTTTGTCTGATTCGAATATTAATTGTTTTTTATCCATGTTTTTGAACATTTCCATATTTTTCAACATAGTTAATTGAGCACTTTCTAAAGCTAATGCAGATCCTTTAGGTTTAGAATTTGGGGAATTACTATCATTTTTATCAGTGCCTTTCATTGTTTTAACTCCTAAACGATCTTTACCAAAATTATCATCTTGAGTATTTCGTTTAGTAATCGAATCTTTTGGGCGTCCTAGATCTTCGTCTGCATAACCATCAGGTACATTTGCAGGGTCGGATGATGTTCTTCCTTTACCATATAGCGAAGCTAAATCGTGAGGGGTACCATACGATTTACCACTTTCAACTGGGTCATTACCTTCGTTTTGGATTTGAGCTAGTCTAAAGTCACGTTTCGCATCTTCTCTCATTAAGTCTCTATACTCATCGTATTGATTTTCACTCAAATGGTAGATGTTATCGTAAATCCATTCTGTAGGTAATAATTTATTTTCTTTAAGGGTTTGTGCTAACTCTGTTTTAGATTTCAACAATTCGATTTTTTCTTGTTCGAATATAATTGATGGAGTTTGCATTGAGATAGTGAAGTTAGTTAAAGCTTCATCTCTATACCCCTGAGAGTATAAATGTACTAATGCTATTTTGTTTAATTCGGATACTAGGATCCGTTGTAATCTTTCAATTGTACGAGCAAAACGAATATCTTCAGCAGCTAATGTAGCTTTACCTTCTATGTTTTCATCATACCCTAAGAAAGCTTTTGGTATTTTTAATGCGGCAAATAGTTTATCTCTCAAATATTCTACATCCTGAATACCATCATATGATAAACCTGGGGTTGTATCTATTTTTGTTGTTTGGTCATTCCCACGAACTGGGATGTAGAAGTCTTCCATCATGTTTTGCATGTTGTACTTCAAGTTGTAATCCCCGGTCTTTTGATCCATATGGGGAGTACGTTTCATCTTTGTCATAGTTTTTTGCATATGAGCATCTATCTCATTTGGTGGGATTGAACCAACATTTATGTAAAAAATACGTTTTTCAGGAGCACGTGCAATTCTATGAATAAGCATTGCATCTTCCATTAAGGTATATTGTTTAAATAATTTACGAGCGGGTTCAATATATGAACGTCCATAAGGGAGGTAATTGGTATCTGCAATTAAACGGAAATGAGCCATTTCGTAGTTGTCAAAGAAAATACCTTTTTGTGAATCTGGTTGGTTTGGGGTATTGTACATCCCAGAGCTTGGGTTTACTAAACCATCAGGAGAATATCTAAATCTTACATCCGCAGGATTTTCTATATTAAATCCTTCTTGTCTTTCAATGTGATACGCAGTATAAGGAATTACATTATATACTCCATACTTTTCGGCTATTTCTAATTTTAAGAAAAAATCCCCGTACTTACACATCTGGCGGATCCAAGACCACATATTAAATTCTATATTTAAAACATCATAATATAGATTGTATAAAATTTTCTGGATATCTTCGTTTGAAGAACGGATAGATAATACCTCACCCATATCATTTTTCAAAGTAGACTCATCCGCTATAATATCTAAAGCCGACGCTATAATGGCGTCTTGATCCATTACATCATATTCTGAGTATAATTGGGGGCGTAAATATTGGTAGTTAAAATTAAATTGAGCACCATATAAAGATGTAGGATTTGTAGAATAAATTCTACTAAACCTGTCTATTAAGGAGTTTGTTTCTAATTCTCCATTGGTTTGGATTTGATTACTATCCATTACCTTTACTTGATTTCCTCCGACGTTTCTGATGATTACATCAGTTGAAAATAGTCTTTTTAATCTAGGAAATAATCCTTTATCTGCCATATTGTGTATTTATTATTATAAATATTATTAGAGAAGCCAACTAATGTCTTCTTTACCATCCCCCATGTCAATACTATAGGGGTTATCATTACTACCAGGTGAATATCCTCCTTGATACTGTGATTTATTAACCTGCATGCTGTTTAATGCATTTTTGGTTAAGTCTAAACCATGTTGTCTATATTTTAGTGCTGTATCTCTTACATACATCGCTATACCAAAAGACATTACTAAATCATCGTTGTATCCACTTTGAGCTTCTGCTCTACCATTTTTCCAAATGAATACTTTCATTTCTTCCATCAACCTTTTAGATTGAATTGTTACTCCTTTATCTCCTATATATTCTTGAAATTTACCTATTATCATAGGTCTAGTTCTAGAAGAATTGGTAAAACCAGCTACCATTTTGGAGTGGTCTTGATATTTATCAAAATACGAATTAGCATTTGGGGAGTCACTCTTTTGTGAATAGTAAAGGTTAGGATAGTTTCTTTCAATCGCTACTTGTATAGTTGCCCAACCAATGTTTGCATTTTCTATAACAAGCATAGCTTCATTATATTCAGTAGCTAAACCTACTAGTAAATGTCCATATTCTTTAGTACCAATTTGTCCTTTATATTCAGCAACTTGAACATTGTTTTCTATGTCAATTACATGACATGCTGAAAAATCTTTTCCATCTCCACGGGCAACATCCGCTACAACCATATAGTCCCTACTATAGTCTGGAGATTCCCATACCCATAGATTTTGGTCTGCTCCTCTACGTTCTAAAGGATCTTTAATATAAGACTGTTCGTAATATTCTAAATATTCATTGTAAAATACAATATCCCCAGAAGTGCTAAAATCACAATCACATTCTTGAGCAGCTAGTCTAGGGTCTCCTAAAAGAGCATTCTGAGAATCTCTCCAAGTCTGATCACGTTCAGGGTGGACATACCAAGGAAGTTTTATAGGTAAAAATTGATTTTCACCTGATTCTGCTTTAACCCATGTTTGGTGAAACCAGTTACCTGTACCATAGGGTGTAGATAATACAATCGCACCACCACCTGTTGCTAAGGTTTGTTGTGCCGAAGCCCAAGTTTCTGCAATATTATCAATAAAGGCGGCTTCATCTATTATTAAGAGAGAAACGGCTTCTGATCGGGCAGCATCCGCGTTTGAGGATTTGGCTGCGATTTTAGATCCATTAGATAATCTTAAAGATAATTTATTATTTTCAACCGAATCTACTTTAAGCCATGAGGGTAAATTTTCCCACATGAATTGAACTTTTGTTACTAGATTTCGGGCTGTTGCTTGTGTGGTTGCTAAGGCTAGTATGTTTTTGTCCTTATGGAAAGTCATTAACCATAAAGAATAACCCGCGGCCAGAGTAGATATACCTAATTGCCGGGATTTTAGTATAGCACTATAATCATTATTTTGAAATAACGTTAGTACTTTTTCTTGGAATGGGTATAGGTTAAATTGTATGCGACCCCTTTGAGGGTGCTGTATATAACAGTATTTACGCATAAAATGTACCGGATCCTTAGCACATTTTAAATATTCTTGACGTATTACTCTTTTTAAATCAGACATATATTATTTTGCTAAAACTAGAACACCAAGCACCGCTATTAACCCCGCACCTGACATTAATTTTGTTTTTAGTTGTTGTTTTTTAAGATCAGCATTTAGCCTATCTGATAATTGTTTTGAAATCTTTGATTGGGTGTTTTTATTGTCTAATATATTAGAGAAATTTAATATTTGAGTGTTAAGATTAGATATGACACTATCTTTTAAAACTATTTTTTGTTTTAAGAGGGTGATTTTACTATCTTTAAGGAGTAGTTCTTCTCCAAACCCATCCCCCTTTATTAGATCCTTAATTACTAGACGTACTATCGGCTTTTGTAGTTGGATCGAGGTATTGTTTGTATCTTTCTGTGAAAAACCTTTTAAGCTCATCACCATTAAAAGAATCAACAGCATTAACTTTTTCATTTACCTTATATTTTAAAGTTTGTATTCTGTTATCTTTAAGATCAATTTGATTATCTAACTGTGATATTTGCTGATTTAAAGTATCAACTTTAAAAGTCAACTCGCCATTTATACTATGTAACGAGTCAACTTTTTGTTCTAATATTTCTATTCTAAGAGTATAATCCATTACATATTCCTCATTATTATGGAATAAATAGTAAACAGCATATACCAAAGATGCAATTATTAATATGTAAAAAAACCTTTCTTTAAAAAACATTAACTAATAGATTTTACTTTTAGTTCAATTTCTGGTTTTGCTTTCGACCAGGCAGCATCATATTTTTCTTTATCTACAACACGGTTAGCTGAATCCACGATGTTGTTATCTTTCATATCCTTCAAGAAGATTTTAATCAGTTTAGATTTTTCTTGTTGTTGGAGTTGTTTACCCATGTTTCCTCCAGATTTTGCTAGTTTACGCAATTCACCATCAGATGGTCCTTCTGCATCTTCTCCTTTTTTAGAATAATATTTTTTACCTCCTAGGGTGGATGTACTTAAACTTGAATCTTTTTTAGAAGGTTTAGGAGATTTAGATTTTTTAGAAGTACTAGAATCAGATTTTTTACTACGTTTACTTACTTCTACTTCACCTTTTGTAACTGCAATAAATTTATTGAGTTGGTTATCATGTAATGTACCATCTCCTAGGGCAGAAATAACATCAGCGTCAGCTTTAATTTTCTTTTTAAGAGGTAGTTTTTCTAAATCTTTATTATCATTAATTACTTTTTCGATAGATGATTTTAAATCGCCTGATATTTTAGCCATTTCATTTATGTCTAGTACTTCTTCATTCATACTACCATACGCCATGTAATTATCTAAATTTGACCATGCTGAGTCAAATTGGGAAAATAATTCTTTAGCTTCATCATCTGATGTGTTATTAACATAATTTTGTAATTTGTTTATACCAACAGTTATGGAACCAATGATCTGGTCATAATCTGATTCAAGAATATTAGCTTCTTCAATACCCGCTTCTTTTTTTGCTGCTTCCAAATCTTTAACTGCGGAAGTTAATTCCTTAGTTGCGGCTATTTCAGCTTCAGTATCTTCGGATAATGTGGAGATAATATTTTCTCTAATATAATTTTGTAATTCAGATTTTTTCATTATAATATAGTTTTTATTATAAATATGTTAGAGGTTAGTACTATTCAAAATTTGCAATATTCTTTCCTCTGTGGTCCCCTTAATTGTAATTATATTTTTAGCTCTGGTAGATTGGGCTGATAGTATTTCTTGTATGGTGTAGTCTATAAGATTTCTATATTCTAAATCTGTTTCCCTAACCCCATTATCTTCCATATCTACCCCTTCAGGAGATACATAAAATATGTAATCGTATTCTCTAATAAAATTCCTAGCATATTCCTCAAACGTTGCTTTATCTATTGAATCAATAGAAGAAGCACATTGAGTAAAAGCCATAACATCAATTACTGTTCTATCAGTTAAGATATTATCACACATTAGTTCAGCCGTTCTTTCAGCTAAAAATACGGTTTGTCCCTTTAATGTAGAATCGGTATTTAAAGGAATGCCTAAAGACATTAGATATTTTGAACGCTCAGTTGCAAAATTATAATCTTTAAATTGTTCTAGTTCTTTTAAAGCATTTACTAGTGTAGTTTTACCTACGCTCATTGTACCACAAAGTCCAATTTTCATAACTTTTATTTTAAATTATTTATTAGCTTAATTTCTGTAATCTGAAAGTAGAGATTTCATAGATTGGTTTTTATAGTATGGTAACCCCTCACGTTGAGATCTAGCTTCTTGCCATTCATCTTTTGTATAAGGGATACCATATAAAAAATATTCTCCATTTTTCTTTTTACCTTCAGGGTAAAGTGCTGGTCCTTCCCAATTATGTAATTTACCATCCCATGCGTAAGCAATGGTACCGTCAGGTTTTGATAATTTTTTACTTTTGGGAAATGGTGTTGGTTTTTTTTCCATGTTTTTTATTTATTGTAATATACGAAATTTCTTTTAATTCTCCAAAATTTGTTCTGCAACAAGTATTCCTTGTGCACCACTTACCGTTATACCTCTAGCTGAAAGGGCATCACCAACGAAATGTACATTAGGGTACTTTGTTAGGGCTAGGTTGGTATAATCGACAAGTGGCTCAGGAGATAAATATTTTACTTCAGGTACGTAAATACCCCAATCGTCTTTTAATGTAGGAAATACTTTTTTCATATCTTCTATGAAATCCATAACATACCAAAAATAAGGCTGCATGGTTTTTGTTATTTTATGTAAAGTATCTACCTGTATAGCTGATACGTTTATACCTTCAGATGTGGTAGATGGTTCTCTGCTGGGGCTATAATATAGACCTGTACCATCTATTTGTAATTTTTTAACTACATCTCTAGACCAATCAAATGGTTTATCAATGCCTTGTACCTCCATTAATATACCAAAATTGGTCATATCATTTCGGAATGCTTCATCTTTTTTAGCATGTCCATTGTACGAATGGTCTCCATACGTTTCTTCAACGGCAACATATGCTGCATTGTTGTTTGTACAGAAAGAACGTAATGATACTCCTTTGTCTTCATACTTTCTGTATAATTTGAAATCATAAGACACATCAATTAATTTTTGAAAGTGTTTCTGGGGTGCTTCAAATCGAACTCCAATTTGTACTGGTTTAG
>Ga0187217_1000454_pt1 | contig 17123 bp, 14 predicted proteins | sample 15SPOviralmetaG_FD_130165 | JGI IMG/M metagenome (GOLD analysis project Ga0187217, IMG submission 130165) | Marine viral communities from the oligotrophic San Pedro Time Series (SPOT) site, San Pedro Channel, CA, USA - 15 SPOT_SRF_2010-09-15... | ecosystem: Environmental > Aquatic > Marine >... | reverse complement strand
TAAGCTTGACTCATTTCCCCGTATTGTTGGCCTCTCAATTTCGTAATATCGTCATTTATAGTGTTTCCAACAAGTTTAGGGTCGATAGTAGCAGTATCAAGACTTAATGTACTAGTATCACCAGTTGCAAGCCAGTCCTCGTCATGGTTTTGTGCCATAGCCGCGCGCGCATCGGCCCCCCCCTGATAATATAGATAAGCGGGTAAATTTACACCTTTTTTATCACCCCAAGCATCAGGAGCATCGGGTATAGCATGCGTGTGTTCGGTTTGTATATAATATATTTCACTTTCATCATCACCCGGTGTATTATTGGCCGGGAATTTACTAAAGTAATTGCTGATATTATCGGTATCGGGAAGGGTAAAATACGTTACCGTATACTGACCAGATGGTATTATATTCCTTTTTACGCCACTATAACTGTCTTTTTTCATGAATGTGTTTAGAGCATCATCCTTCCAATTCGGAACGGTACGAGTTTTTGACGTATTTGGTAGGGTTCCTGGTCCTACATACACAACCGGCACGAGGTTAGAGAATAGTGCGTTAGTATTTGAATATTTATTAGCTAATTCTTCTGGCATATTAATTGCAATTTGTCTACAATCACCATCATCATAACAATGTTTGCCTGTGTTTTTCGTCTTAGAAGATAAACCACTGGACATAATCCAGTTATCCTTATTATCCGAATTGTGTTTTCCCCGTACGACTGTAGAACATTCCGGGGTTGTTTTGCAATTGCTCCATGTGTTCGCGAGGGTATCCCAACTGGTGCCGATTGCATTATACTTAATTATAGGCAAGCAATTACCAACATGGGTAGGCGGGCTGTCCGTTCTGGTATAAGGGGGATTCCGTACTGGGCCACTCTCACGTGGGGTGTCCCATAGAGCTACATTGGGATCATCGAGATCGGTCATCGTAAAACAATTCGGCCGTTCAGCATTTGATTGACGCAGCGCAAAACGGTCATCTGGAGGCTGGCTTTCCCAATATGGATCGGGTAGTACACCATGACCACCGTCGCCCTCTTGTGCTTTGTATTTTTTGCCCGAGCCGTATTTTTGACATTCGTACCGTGGATCCTTATTAGTTGATACTAATGTAGGGAAATCCCGATTAATCGTATATTTTCCATCCTTGAAATCATTTTCCGTTATACCCATATTATATAACATAGTGAGGTTGAGGTCATTATCACCGGACTTTATTTGCACTGGAAATATCTTCTTGTCGTGGTCGTCCACGATGTGGGGTGTACATTGCTCGGTATTATCACCGCTTGTAAATGTGTGACTTAGGTATTGTTTACATATGTCTTGCTTACCAAATTGGTAATGAGCTAGCTTAATGGCGTCATCCGTATTATCTGGCAAAGATCCATTCCAAGAATGTGTACACCCGTCGGCAACCGTCCACTTATCCGAACCATCCATTAATCTCACACATTCCACCAGGGAGTTCGGCATTGCGTTGGACTCTGTCTCTTCCTTCCCCTTCAAGTACATCCGCTGCTGACTGTCGCAAAAATGAACATCTCCTTTTTTAGGAGTAGTTCCTTCGTCAGGTTTTGGATTCGGCCCAAAACCCCAATGTTTAACCTGACATTGCAATATATCATCATACTTAGTATCCGTATCATCATCGTTGACCTGCTCATAACGAACGCAGCCGGAGTTCTTATACACCTTGCAGTTTTTCTGGCAATCATCTGGAGTTGGGAAAAATCCATCTACCTGCAAATTATTGTCAACAATATCTTTTAATGGTATACACCCAGCATACGTCGTACATCCCCATGCCTCATCGTTATCATTACATTTACCAAGCCCAGACTCAGTAAGCGCCACCGTCGTACACTGATACGGACCATCATTACTTTTAGTAACTACATAATGGGTTTTATTTTTCTCACATTCCTCTATCGTATTATATAACTGAAAGTCGCCTGGAGTCCAATTTGCATTATCTGTTGGGATCGATTTACAACCATTGTAATAATAAGCCTTCGTGTTAGTCGAGCGATTGAAACAGTGCCCGGCAGACGTGTATATACGGCTTGTATCATCTGCGTATTTATGAGGATCTGTGGTACACGAACTGTTACCATCAGTCGGACCCCAGTACGTTTGTGAATCTCCTGGATTACAATATTTAGCTATGGTTGACTTGTTAGTAAAACAGTCGTAGGCATGATCAAGAGTATTTATAGGACTACATTGTCTATGATCATCACTTATCGGTCCAATACATTTATTACTAGTAGTACGATTGCATAGCTCAGACAATTTCTCAAGTGTATTTTGCTCATTCTCATTATTCTTAAGAGCAATAGTTGCTGTGGAGGCATTATACTTGAAACGTATATTATCGTTACAATCCTTAGATGTTGGAAAATAAGAGTCTTTGTCGTTGCCCTGATCTCGTTGACATTGTACAGATGGATTGCTACATTCTATGGTTTTACCAACGGGTATTCTCCACTTGAGTTGATTCTCACATTCGGTAGTAAGTGGACACCCAGTTGTTGGAAACCCGCATGTATTTGTGTCGGCATTATAACATTGTATTGTGTCTGGTGCGTTACACATTTTTGTAGCGTCGCCATCCGTTAATGGGAAACCGTCCCGGGGGAGTTTATCGCCAAAATAATACCCGCATACAACAGAACTCGAATTAAGATATGTTTTAATATTACTATTACAATCCGTCTCATTTTTATAAGATGTACCCGTAATTGTTTCATCATTTACACAAGTCGGTTTGTTATTCCCCCATGTAATGGAATTCAAATTAGAAGGAACTCCCCATCGAGTCTCACAATCGGTAGTAAGTGGACACCCACTCCCACTTGTTGGAAAATCGCATTTATTTGTGTCAGCATTATAACATTGTATTGGGCCTTGTTCGTTACACATTTCTAGTTCGCCATCAGTTAGTTCGCGCTGATTAGCTGGTAGTAAGGAATCGCCAAAATAATTACACGTACCAGTATTCGAATTCACATATGTTTTAATATTACTATTACAATCCGTCTCATTTCGATAAGTTTTATCCGTATTAACGTCTTGTGAACACAATTTCGTCGGCTTACTACCAGCCCATTTAATGGAATTCAAATTAGAAGGAAAGCCCCATCGACGGTTATTTTGACATTCCCCATAGGAGTTAAATACAATATCGTCCTCTTGTTTATTTATGCGAAGTTGTGGTATACATTTGTTGTCTGCTGATAGCTTAAAATTATATGAATCATAACAATCATTATATTTGGTATAAAAATTATTTTGATTAGACGAATTGGTTAGTGCTTGGTCGATCTTGACGACGTCGTCACTATTAGAAATTTTGACGCAACGGGAAAGTTCGGGATCTGGATTGAATGTCCACCCACAGTTCGTGGCGGCGTCAGTTATAGTCATAGGTGCGAATTGTTCAGGATCATCTCTACCCTTTAATGGCTGCAACTCATCCCATGTAAGCCAAGATTTATCATCTCGTTCGCCATTGAGCATTTTTGACTTTTCCAGTATACAATATACATTGAGTTTTGCCTCACATTCATCTTTTGTTGTTGCATTGGGGGCGCCTTTCTTTTCGAAACAGCTCTTATTATCTTCATGGGGTACCCAATTAGGTTCCATTGCCGCCTTACACGTATCTTGATGATTATATCTGGTACCAATTGCCCTTATTTGTCCACACGTTTTGCTTACTGGATCAAAATAATAACCTCTATCTACCGTACACGCTCCTAAATTAGCATATCCATAACCTCCCACAGACTTGTCGGTATCACATATATTTGTGGTTTGATTTAGATAATACTTCAACTTGCCGTCACAAATTTCTTTACTTGAGGGCTTCTGACCGGCAACCATCGTGTTTACACATTTGTTGGCGCTGGCATCGAACCAATATAATTCATTCATTTCCATACATTTTGACTGATTTGCTTGTCCTGCTATGCCGCCTTGTATGTTATGATCACATTCGTTTGTGTTTGGGTCATAGTACCACAACCGACTGGCCTCGCATTCGCGTGATGTCGTTCCCGTCACACCGTCTATGGGTGTGGTCCCACATGTGTTATCATCAGCATTATAGTAGTAATCGATACCACCCCAACATGTATCCTCTTTTGCAAATACAGTATCATTTTCTCCAAACGTACATTTATCATCCTTTTTAAACCATCCACATTTTTCATCACAATTGTCCATGCTATCATAAATGGTTGCACTGGGAGACGTGCTTGATGTAATCGTAGCACAAGTTCGACTGTTATAATCACAATAATATGTAGGAGCGATACAGTTACTTGAACACTCGTCTGTTGTTTTATATGGCCCGTTCTTGACTTTAGTACATTTAGAATCTATACAATCGTATGTATCATGAATTTCAACATAACGTCTATGCACAAAAACTGATATAATGATTATTATAGTTACAAACAATCCTATGAATGTTATTTTACTATTCATATATAAGATAATATATACTATTTTTTAGACCCCTTGCATGGCGGCTGGATAGAGTAATTACCCCATATATATGGTGGGTCGGAGTCTAGAACTTTAACATCATTTGTACTATCTCGTAAATAATATTTGGTTGGTGCATCGTCCTTAGCCGGAACAACATTTATAGTGTCACACTTACCTGAATTTGTTTTTCGAAAACAATCATATAGTGCAGCCACGGGACTTGTATATACTCGATTCCCATTTGTACATCCAATGATCGGTGAACATTTATAAGCTGGGTTGGAGCTTGGGTTTTCCAAACTTGTAATGGTATCGGTGCCACAGAAACTTTTCACATCATCTTCGAGTGTGGGTTTAGTGGTTGTACCATCACTCGTAGCAGTCATAGCCGTACTCTGGAATGTGGGGGATTTGTCAGGTTCAGGATCGAACGAAGACGTTGCAGCACATTCGGAAGTATCAGCAGACTCGCATCCGCCCCCCCCACTCACACCCCCACAGTTGCTGTCTGGCCATTTCCTACAATCCCCCGCACTAAACCATACTGTATCTTTCAGACACTCTTCTGCCATTTTCGTATATTCTACATTGTAACTACTTGCAACAGCATCTTTTGTGCAGTTGATATAGCCATATGCATCCGCCGTCGCGGATCGAACAAACGATTTATCCGCGTCACACGATGGCTTGGAATCGTAACCTGACGAGTCCTTTTTCATCGGGTTGGTTGAATCAGGACTACAAATATTTTCCTTATTCAAATAATATCGAGCTTTCGCATTCAAACAATCATCAGATTTGGAAAACATGTCAGTGGTGTCTGTCGGTCTATCGATTTGTTTACACGAATTCGTGACGGAGCTGTATATATACTGTCGACCATCTAAACACTGTGCAATATTATCAAATCTCTCACCCGTGTTTGAATTGTCTGGTGAACATTTGTTTGTTTGTGGATCTAAATAAACGTGTCTGAGTTTTTCACATTCATTTTCAAGTCCGGCTGCTTCAAACCCAGTTCCGTCTATTAATCCACATTTATTGGTTTGTGGGTTGTAATAGTACGTCAACCCCTCCTGGCATGTCGATTCATCTGGACTTACACCGGACTCATTAACAAACGTACAAACGCTGTCATCTTTTTTCCACCCACACATGGTATTGCAGTCATCCAAATTTTCATATATTGGTTTATCACCATAATCATCTGGTATTGTGGTGGAACATTTCTTTCCCTCGATATCACATATATATTCACTGGTTAAACAATTTACATTACACGAACTCTCCTCGTCATACATACCGTTGGCATCGGCGACGCATTTATTCAATTCACATGAATATTTAGTTGGGGGTTGATGGAAGAATTCAAAATAACCAACCACCCCCACTACAATTAACAACAATACACCAAGAAGTATCGCAATTTTCCTATTCCTCTGCATATTTATATATGGCTATAAAATATTACAACCTTTCTTTTGAGCAGTCTGGTTCTGACTCGTATACCACATCGGTTCTATTTATACCAAACGTGCAGCTTTTATCCTCGTCACTATAAAACCACCCGCAATTTTCTTTACAATTTTGTTCATTTGGAAACGGGTTACCCGCATAATTAGCCGGTTTTTCTGATGTACATGTCTTTTGATCTGTATCGCAATATTGAATATCATCAACATTGGAAGCTGGTTCTTCTTTGGGGGGTGGTTTGCAATCGTTCATACACCCACTCAATGATGAGTGCCTACTGGAACCATCAATCACCTGTGTTGTGCACATTTTATTTTCGTTACAGTAATAGGCTGTGGGTGGACATTGGCTAGTACAATCGTCGAGGGTCGGATATATACCATCATCACTTTTTACACAAGTGGTTCCTCTACATTCATATTTACTGGGGGTGCGAAACATGTAAAACCATACCAAGAAACATATCAAGGCCACTGTAACTATAATAATGCCTCCTATCACAAGTGTGTTCATTATATATTATATAAAAAATATAATTGTATGCATGATATGAATAAGTTGCAACAATACGCACTGAACAATATCATATCATGCACATCTCTAATACTCTACTATACAACCGTTATTACCGCTGCCCAGCAAATATATATGGAGATCGGATTAATTATATGGAAATGTGGAGTTGAATTATACTACAAGGATATGAGTGCGTCGCTAATATTGCACCACGGATTGTTTACAAGTGTGGCTGGGTGTGTCCTACTGATCGAATCATGTAATCGATTTCAATATATTCTAGTGAATATGCATATTGTGCACATCGCATTTTTATTTCGTAATATGAGGTGGTTAACCAAAAGATTATATATATATTATCTACTACTGTGGCCCATAACAGCAATTTATCGAAACGTGCTGATAATGAACGAAATCATGATATTATACAAGGAACGCGCCCCCGTGGTGGGGTTATTACTGGCTGGTGGTGTATCTATATTTGCATTAGATGTCTCGTGGACTCCATGGAAATCATATCGCCAGATTGCATATCCACGAGCAGCTCCCAAACCATGATACTCATTCATTGATCATATGTTTCATAAAATCTTTATAACACAATACCAGTGAATAAATAAGACTGCTTATGCAAGTGCCTCTCGTGGCAATCCATGAAATACTCCCCCAACAACTCCAACATGTCGATACTCCTGTATTCACATAAATGAGGCTCGCTAACATCAATATACGATGGATAAGGGGGGATTTCCGAGGGTTTCATGTCAATCACCACGATACGCCCACCGGACCGAAGGACCCGCGAGGCGCTTTCCAACGTATTTCGAATTGCATCCACCGGCATCTCATGAAATACGTAACACACCGTCACCAAGTCTTGACTATTATCGGGTACGTTTGTCGATTCAATGTTACCGTGGATAAATTTCACTTCGGGTGGCTTCTGGTATAATGCAATCGCGAGATAATAGGGCGACAAATCAACACCCCACATCGTGGGATAACCCAACCGGCGGGCTATGGCAGTTGTTAGGTCCCCGGTTCCGCACCCATAATCAACCATGGAATATACGCAACCACTCACGTCGGCAATATGGTCAACCAAATGCCCCTTGTAGATCTCATAGGCCACATCCGGCCCAATATCCACGTCGGGACATATATCACCGATGCTCATCAAGGCCGAACCCTCCATGTGGCACCGCGACTCAAATGCATGATCCCAGTTTAAATGCCCCCGTTCGTAAGTGTGAATCGGTAATGTAAAATAGGACGGATACGTAATCTTGGGTTTTTCAATCTTCTTTTTTAATTTTTGCAGCTCGCATTTACGTTCACGCCAATGGCGACGAGCCTTACCAACATCCACACCATGACGTTCGAGGCGGCGAATGTAAAGATTTCTGCGAGTCGTTAGTATGCGACGATTCATATACTATATCATCATTATATTTATAGTGGGGTAACCGCAAATAATGGGGTGGGAGGTAACCCCGAAGCGGCCACACCGGTCGGTCATCCACGGGTACTTCGAGGGTCCTCATGTCCCATATAAGTCGGGTCAACTCGAAACTAAATCGAGTCATGTTCCTATTAAAGAATAATTACCTTTTATATCCATATAATGGACGAACTATCCCACGAAGAACGCATGACCATTGGCCAATATCGCCGCGAAGATAAAGTCGAACGAAAATTATTCTTCCATTCCCAAAATGGAAATATAAATCCCAAAACCGGCAAATTGTCGAAAATCGCTAAGAACCATTTTTCCGGTCAAAGACGAAGTCGAAGACACTGTTGAAAATATTACTAAAAAAGTCAATAGTTTCGATCGTCGCAGCCGAATTCGACGCCATGACCAGTTTGTACCAGTAGTGAGAAGCCATTATACTCAACAGACCAAATAGAAATACAAGCGCCCCCACCCAACGTTTGGGGTTCTTATCATCCTTTGATCTCTTGTGTAATAATATATAAAGCCCAGCAATCGCCAACAAAATACTAATCAACATACTTATATAATAACCGGGTCCAGCTAGCTTACGACCAAAATTTATGGCCTGTTTATTGATAGGTTTAGTCATATAATACAATTACAAAAAAATGTATAAACTGTGGTCAAATGTATGGTACACATATATTAACCCGTCATAATGGGATATCAAACCGATGGTTCGAGCCACCGGGGTGGGGTGGACAACGAACGCACGATGGTCACCATGGCCAACTCCGATAACCACCCGGGGGGGTTGATACGACTAGCCCTCGGAAATTGCACCCACGTCGACCATGTCGGTGGGACCAAGACAAAGTCCGATGCCGTTACCGATGGGGGTAAAACGATTTCAATCAAACTACATAAACGCAACAATGGTTCATACGATTATCACAATACAACCAACATTAATATAGCAACGGTCGCGAAACTCGATTATATAAAGAAAACAGCCAAGTCGATGCCAGACGCTAGGCGGATGGTACACATATGCGCCAATAAATTATTGCAAGAAACTATGCAACAGGATATAATGGCCGGTATACTTCAAGGAATTTATGACAACTTTCCCGACTATTACATGGTCAACGTCGAACACCAAAGAAAGATTTATATATTCCCCAAACATGCCATTAGACACATCTTCAACTCTGTATATTCAACAACACCACCCACCACAAAAAGCAGCTGCACAATAAACCAATTCAACATCAGGGTTCGCTTCGTACTCAATAACGGAGTAAAGGCCCTGATGTGGAACCGGCGCGATGAACTTCAAATCAAAAGTAGTAACACGTCATCATTCTTTTCTATGAAAATCCAACAAGACGGGGTGGACAAAATGCTCAAGTCCCTACAACACTCGACGATAATCGATTACTAATTATTTCGTGGTTATCATTCTTATCCATTATGATGTAATCTCGACCGAGGTTTATACATGCGAGAGCCGTCGTACCCGACCCGCACATGGGATCAAGCACCACGTCACCCTTATCCGTTGATATGTTAATGATCCGCTCCAGTAATTTTACAGGTTTTTCAGTCGGGTATATTCGACCCTCGCTACCCTGACTAATCGAGTGGATATCGTCCCACAAATCCGTACACGGTTTACCCTCCGTCTCGTGGGCATATATCTTCTTATACAGTTTGGAACCCACTTTCTTCGGTAAATGCAATCGATCATCATCCCGCAACTTCTCAAGCTCCTCCCGTTTGATGCGCCAACCACTCACTGGGTCAAAACTAACCCCACCCACCTCGAATGGATACATGTAACCCTTCTTCGTATTCTCGGTCACGAGATGACCCAACGAATAATTACCCCGGTCATCGCGATTGTTGAAAGACTTGCGCATATATTCGTCATTACGCGCCTGGTAAACCAGGTTAAACTTGGGCTTGGGGGACTGTGAACACCGAAATATTATATCAATGGTCGCACCCAGTCGAGATTTTACATTATTCTTAGATCTACATTTCTTCCAAAATATGGGTGTTACATACTTGAACTTCCGCCGCAATATGCATTCCGGCACAAACATCCGCTCTGCCGATATGTGGAAGAATAGGGTCCCACTGGGGGTTAGTTTGGGTACCACAGCATCAATAACATTCGAAACAAATAATGCGTAATCATCCCCAACCCACCGATCATCGAAACCCGTGGAATCGTCAACCGACATCTCATATGAACGCCCACTATCAAAGGGTGGGTCCAAATATATAGTCTGAATACTCTGGTCATCCACACGGGGCAACCCCTCCAAACAATCGCACCGAGTAAACGAATTCATTTTACCATATAGTATAGTATACTCTTTAATCAGTATTCTACATTAACCCATCATATAAACCCGTACCCGGGGATACAAAATTACCATTTGAATCCCACCGGTTATCTTGTTTTTCCACCGATTTGATATGCCACACAGCCGCCCCCGGGTGGTCTTCCAAACGGGCCACACCCACAGCCCCAACAATCCTCTCATGTAAACTCGAACTATATTTTATACGATCTGGTTCATTCTTGAAAATCCGACCAATAAAGTCTGGCCAGTTTACCCACCCCACATCGTTCATAGAGAAATTATTCCTCCTCAACCAATCAGAAGTACACCCCGGGTGTATATTCACACGAGGGACCAGTATCAACTCATTATCAGATGTTAAAAAACGTTTTATATTCTTTATTAACAATTCTGTCGGCATCTCGTCTGCATCGATTGTAAATATATAATCACCACCACACAAAGTCAAATGATGGTTTCGATGGACCGCGAAATCCCCACAAAAGGCTCGATCGTTGGTAATAATATCATCCCTAAAGGTATCCAGAACCCGACGTACATTTTCAGTGCAGTGCACACTATCCACGAGGATGTTAATCTCATCATTTGGATCCTTGACCTCCTTCATGAAGGATAACAAGGAGTATAAACTAATCGACTCGTTGCATACAGTAATTGCATAACTAATTCGTGGATGGTGGTAGGTGAAATATTTCTTACCAATCTTCTCAAGTCGATCAAGTATCCTTATGTTGTTTTTAATATGGGAACCACCCGCAACCATATTATGAAATGCATCATCCTTGAAACCATAGTCAAGCTGCTTCAGATGAGAAAGGTTACAATCATCCAACTTCATCGTATATCGATTTATGCCATGTTTAGTTAATAGATTTGATATCAACATGTCATCAGTCGTAGTCACATCCAACAAGTCCTTGTACTCCTCAAATATCATATCCAACCAGTCCATACGGTAGAGACACCCACCGTAACCCTCCAACACATCAACCCTCATCTTGTGCTCTCGTGGATATTGACCCGCCATGTAGGTATCAAAATTAAAACCAGACAACCCCCACGCACTGGAACAACCATCCTCTGAGTGACACTCCCAAAGCGAAGGAACCAACCTATCTGGGTAGGTCGTGTCATCATCCACTATAATCACGACAGATGCCTCAGTCTTACCCAATGGACCAAATGCAGCCGTCCCGGGACCAACATCCTCACAATCACGGTTAAGGATAACACCAAGATCATCCCCGCTCCACGGAACCGTACCATCCCATTCCGGAAAACGTTTGTAGACCAGTGGAATATTCAACCAAATCTCACCAATGTCTACCAACTTCTTTAAACCAGTAATAACACCCGGAATATACTCAAAACGGGGGGGCGTGGTCGTGAGACTTACTATAATTTGCATGTAAGTAACCAAGTAGTATAATCTTTAAATAATGTGCAAACAATGGTTATATACCCACAACCCTTAGAGTATCTCAAACCAATGAGAATTATGGAAGCTTCAGGAGACTTCTGGTATAAGAAACAATTGTATACATGGGGAGAGATGTATGCACAGCTAGAGGCATACAAGACTAAATATGGTAACGTATGCGTACCGACTAATAAGAAAGAGTATCCCCAGTTGGATATGTGGCTGAAAAACCAACGAACTGCTTATAATAAGAAACAACTACCAGAGGATAAGCGTTTGAGATTGGACATTTTGGGGGTGAGATGGGGACCCGGACCTAAGCGGGGTCTCCTTCATGAGAAGGCGATATGCATACATATCGGTATAAAGTATAACGGTGCGTTTAATTATTCCGAAGATGAAGCCATGATCCTAGCATCCACACTAAAATTACTGAACCGTTTTCCCTGGTTAAGGGATGCAAATGTCGTACATACAGGAAATAAGAAAGAAAAGGGTAAAGAATCGCATGATTTCAAATACATCGACCGTAATGGTGAAATAAAATATCTATCGGCCAAATCAACTATGGATGATAAAAACGATAAAATCAGCCCTCGCGGAGGTCAGTCACAACCTAAAAAATTTAATGATGAAGTATTCCCGGGTAGTCTATATTGTTGCAATTATAATCTGAAAAGAAAAATCCAATTGGACACTGTCCGTGTATTAAAGTACATGGAAGACCGAACGTTCGATTGCCCTATAATATATTACGTCGAGTCACGCAATGAAAATTCATTGATTTACCCCCCAACTCCATTTTGCTATAAAGATAAAGAAATAACATGGTCTGTACCACATGATAGGTGGGCCAATTCATCACTGCTTAAAATAAATGGCATACCAGTGATGGAAATCCAATTCCATTCTACAAGTAGAGACAATATGAATGCTAGGTGGTTCTTAACAAACACAATGAAGGTATTTTCAAAACATTTTGACAAACCAATTCCAATTTAAGCATGACTAGCCTGGTTGGATACGATCTCCATCAATTTATTATAATATTCAAGTGATATCTCACAACCTTTACATGTTCTGTTGGTGCTTCGACAAGCGAGCGCCGTCGTACCACTACCCAAAAAGGTATCGAGAACCGTATCACCCTCATTGGAATGCTTGCGGATAAGCTCCTCAAAAAGAGCCACACTCTTCTGGGTGGGATGGAATCGATTCTTACCACCCTGGATTGGGAAACTGTAGATACCAGTGTCATAAGAAGAATTAAATGTTGGCTTACCACCCTTGACCGCAACCAGAGCAATCTCACGCGAGTTTGTTAGATAGTTAACCTTGGAATTGAGAGGCTGGGGGTTTGTCTTGATCCATTCAATAAATCGTATCTGCTTGAACCCACACCCCTCCAATAATTCCTTCAATGGTGTAATCTTCCATATATCAAACCATATTATAAGGGTACCACCCCGCCTAAGCTTCTTATAATACTGTTGTAAAAATACATTTAAATCATCCATCGTAAAATTCGAATCCCAATCACCATACTGGGTACGAACTGCATACTTCTTACCATATATGGTACCATACTTTTGGTAATTATCAGACCATATAGGCTTATCCTCCAAATTATGCATCGTACGATACACATTCCAATCATCCAATGTTTTTACATTACCATCCGATGTGTGGATCTGTTTCCACAAGGCGTCCATACCCGTGTCCCTCGATGTTATATACGGTGGGTCCGTCAATACCAGATCAATAGATTTATCGTCAATTGTGTCCAAGTATGCAAGACCCTCGCAATTTTGTAAGTCAGCCATTGTGTTTATTATATATAGTATTTCACCTTTAACAGACCCACAACCATCACCCAAAAAAACTTGTACAACCAGTGGTTATATAATCGAACCCCCTAGAGTATCTCATCCCACTGAGACTACAAGCAATGTCTATCACACGCGATACACTCACGGCAACACTTATCAGCCATCGCAATGGCCGAGTTACGCTATATGATCAGCAAATTACAGCGGCAGTCAAAACGTTCGAGCAATTCATATTATTCTCCAAGCATCATGTCATAATAACCAAGCAACCCAAATGTGGAAACAATGGCACGATGTATGGTATATTTCTTCTAGGCGAGGAACACCCGATCAATGATAGGCCTATGACTAAAATTTTGGCCACCAACTACAGCAGCACAAGCTGGAGAGATACCGTCAAGGGTGATTATCTTAATAACGAGAAGTTCAAACCGCTTTCCAGACCATATTGTGCCCATTCCCCCGATATTCTCAAAAAACTTCAAGATATTCTCACCCCCACATCGACGAATATTCTCATCATCATAGATGAGTCCGATTATGGTTCCGGCTTTGATCAGAAATTGCACAAACTGCTCATTCACGCTGGTATTGTCGACGACGGTAAATTTCTAGACATTGATAAGATGAGGCAGCGAAATATCTTCATGGTCCAAGTCAGTGCAACAAATCTTGGCCCATACTACAAGCTGGCGGACGATGAATCAACAGGTAAAGTCGTAATTGACCCAACGAACGACCCCTTGTGGAAGGGGTGTGCGATACTCCAAAACCCCATCATAACAACGATTATGGGGCCGCCCGTGAAGTTCAATACCGTGGACGACGTCGCCGAGCAGTGGTCACAGACCAAACCCACACCTGGTGATGGTACCCCCACCAATCAAAACGTTACCATCATTGCCGCGAAAGGGGTCCAACATGCCATCATCTGCGACTACTTCAAGCTAGAACCAGATGTCATACTCATACAATACGATATGAACTCCCATACCCAAATGGATGAAATCGAAGGAGAGATCCAAAAAAACAACGAGAGCACCCAACCCAAACAGATGATAATAGTGGTAAAAAATTTTCTCAACCGCGAACGTTTCCTCCATGACAAATTCTTCAAACCGTTCATATACTCCATGTGGGTGAGTTACTGCAAATCATATAATGATGACGTGGTGGGGCAGTTCCTTGGACGACTGTTCGGGTTCTATCTATTTCCTACAGAAAATAATCCGATCAAGCTGTGGGCTCCAGAAGAAGCAATCGATCACTACATCCAATATGCAACAGGTGATCCCAATTCTCTTCCACCGGATTACAATTCATCGCCCATCACGCGCAAGGATGGTGTAACCACCAAACTCGGAAGCTCCTTCATTCGTGACCTCACAGGTACCACGGATAGGCGTGTATCAGACCCGACGCACACCATTCCCATCCTGCTTACAGTCGGGGAAGATGGCTTTACGGAAGAGGATATGAACACGATGATGGTTAAAACTTATAACAAACCCAATGGGGTCAAAGGGCGTGAGGGCATCGAAAAACGCCACAAGATTTTCGATATCCTCAGGAGGACGTACGATGGGGTTGAGGTTGACTTTGACGAGATACGAGACGTGATTCGTACTACCAAGATTACGGGTAAAAATGCGGGTACAGACGACAACTGGCGAAATATAGCACGCAAGGCATATAATAAGGAACCAAGTGGTGTCCACGGAATCGCCAACAGTGCGCCCTCTGATGTAAATGCGATTTTTTATTATTATGATGCACATGAAGATGATCGCCCCAATAAGCATGTTTTGATTACGATGCGACTGGCTCTGGCTGAACCGTTCTACGATGCCCCCACCCAATAGATCCCTTGGTTAGTACCCCCCCCCAATCCCTGTAAATATACCCTTTTTTAAAACCCCCTCCCATCCAAAAACTTGTTTGGACCGAGGTTAATTAACCATAACCATATGGTTAGAGCACCACACCGGAGCTACTACAAAACAACCATGGTAAACTCTCGTACTGTAATGGAACTGATGGTATCGCTGATCGCCAACCATGAAGTCGAATTAACCCAAGATGAATTTGAGACTATCCGCGAACAGATGACTTATATTTTCGAACAATCACCACAGGTTATATTGAATACTATTATGAACCTAATTGATAATCACTCAATTGATATAGACGAGGACGAAATGTTTAGCATCCTTTGTATTATTCAAACACTTCGCAGATTTTAGCCCCCCAACCAACCAATGGTTGTTCTTATTACGATCGCCACGATCCTCATATGCACTCTATAAACTTATTTAGTTCTTGTTTTTCTACCACAAACAAAGTATTTGGAACAGGATAAAATAATGGACAAACTGCAAAGGGAAATTTATATCCAGGGATTGTTTCGGAATAAATAACATTTAAATTATTATCTTTGAAAGTGTTTAACCATTCTTCTACCGATTTAAAGCAATTTTCACATTTTCCCCAATCTGACTTTGCATGAAGTTTTGTAAAATATCTATCTAAACTATTATTTGGAGTATCCTCAAATATTATTATATATTTTTTAGTGACTCTTATCAATTCCTTCAATATATCTTTGTAATTTGGTATATGATGTAGGACAAATGAGCAAATTACTACATCAAAATAATCATTTTCATAATTTAGATTTTTACCATTGTATAACTTGGGCTTATAACAAGTACCTTTGCTAACAACATCAACCCCTTCTGCATCGTAATTTAAATTTTGAAGTTTTTTAGTAAAACAACAACTACCACACCCAAAATCTAATATTTTATCACTTTTTCTTAAAAATTTAATAATAATATTATCTCTATAATTCTTTTGGTTTCTAAAATAAAGAATTATAAATAACAGTATAAATATTAAGTAATAAATCCTCATATAATATTTAACAATATAAATTAAACCCCCCCAAAAAAACTTGTGCAACCAGTGGTTATATAGTCCTAGCCCTTAGAGTATCTCAACCAACAGAGACAATCAACAATGGCTTCCATCAACCAACAACTTGCAATCACCTTCACATGCCCCTGCACACCTGGACATGTCTTCCCAACCAGGGCTGCTATTTGCATCCACAAAAAAACAAACAAACATCAAGCATGGGAGAATCGCAACAACAGTAACGTGGCTGACCTCACCAGACGTGATAATAAAATCACCCAACTCGAAGCCCAACTGGAGTATCAAACCAGACTTAATGAGGAAAAGGTTGAGGTGATTGGAAGACTCAAGGAACAGTTGCGCGTAGCCTCAGAAGCTTCAACTTCCACCCGACCCCTCCTCTCAAACGATGACATTGAGGAGCTCGCTCGGAAATACGAACGAGTGAAAAGATCAAACACAGACCTCCGTCGCAGACTTGTTCGTGCCCAAGCCGAGCTATCCGATACGTTCCAAGACGCCCCCCTCCCCCAAGATTGAAAGTTTAGCCCCACCCCCTAGAGTGACCCGACCCCTGCACTGTAAATACACCCTTTTTTAAAACCCACCCCTACTTAAAAACTTGTGCAACCAGTGGTTATATGATCCAACCCATTAGAG